>JGI24006J15134_10000375_pt1 | contig 27686 bp, 33 predicted proteins | sample LinPmetageLP53_FD_15134 | JGI IMG/M metagenome (IMG submission 15134)
AATTCTCTAGTCCAAACTTGAAATCCATAATGACAAGGTGGTAATGCCATTTGTTCAATTTCACCAACATTCCAAGCACTTACCATAATTCTACGAGAATTTGGTGACCCCATCAACGAATTAATTAAATTTTTAATTTGATTGATACCATTTGTTTTACTTTCAATGTATTCATAATATCCTTCAGAGTTCTTTTCCGCACTTAATCCCATTTGAGTTTTTCCTGACCAATCAACCCATTGTTTTCCATACACAGGACCAAGGTCACCCATCAAATCTGCCCATTCATCCCAAATAGAAACCTTATTTTCTTGCAAGTATTCTATATTAGTATCACCACTTAAAAACCATATCAATTCGTGAATGATAGATTTTGTATGTAGTTTCTTGGTCGTTAATAGTGGAAATCCATCTTTCATATTAAAACGAATTTGCCTACCGAATACAGACTTTGTTCCTGTNCCTGTTCGGTCTCCTTTTTGATGNCCATTTTCTAGGATATCTTTTAAAAGGTCATGATATACTTTATCTGTTTTATTTAAACTCATATACTCTTAGATTATTTCATCAACTACTCCTAACTCTAATGCTTCATCAGATTCTAAATACCAATCTAATTTTCTTTTGTAAACTTTCTTTAATTGTTTCTTAGAAATGTTAGTATTTTCTAAAGTTAGTTTTTCTAATTTATCTTGTAGTTTAGAAGATTGTTCAACACTTTCTTTCATTTCTTTAACAGTTCCAATAGTTCCACCAGAAACTTGATGATACAAAGGTGTTGAATGTTTATGTGCAAATCTTTTATGACCACAAATAAGCATAATAAATCCACAACTCATTGCAGCTCCTGTACATATTGTATGAATAGGGGTTTTTGAATTTTGCATTACTGAAACCAATCCAAGGATTTGATAAACATATCCTCCGTAAGAATCTATAAAAATTTCAATAGGTGGTTTCTTGTATTTTAAACCATTGATTTTGTATAATTTCTTTAGGTATGCATCATCAGCATTAATATCTAAAATCTTTTTAGTAATATTTCCTATTGTAAGTTGGTCAACTTGTTTGTTAAACAATAGAGTTCTTTCCATAGGTAACGGTAATCCTTCTGTACTCATATTTTATCTTTTTAAGTTATACATATTAAAACAAAAAAAGGGAACTAATATTTTAGTTCCCTTTAAATTTATTTGTTTAAGTTTTCTTTTTTCTTTCGTTCTCTTTCAGATTTACGAGTTGTACAAGTAACTATAATTAAAGCTATAATTACTAGTGAAATTTTTACTATCAAAATACTTACAGATTCTTTTTTGCAAATTTGATTAAGTCATCAATAGTATCAAAAGATTCTTGTTCAAACCCTAAAGACGGTGCAGACAACCAATAACCATCAGTATCTCTGTCAAAACTAAATGAACCCACTTGTTTTTTATTTTTGTTAATTTGATATACTTGGTCAGCTGGACTAGAATGTTTATCTCCTACCAATTCAATACCATCAGCATTTATATATTTTTCTGTTTGCCAAACTTTTTGGTATTTTCCTTCGTTAAGAAATTCGTTTAATTGTTTCATAATTATTTATATTTTTGTATTTAATTTTTTATCCCCAGTAATTACTTGGTGGAACATATCCAGCAATTTTCTTAACTACCTCGTCAGTTACTTTTTTAGCATCAATACCTTTTCCGGCTGATTTTACTTTAATATAGTTAGCATCTTTAATATAAGAACCACCTTTTCCAGATTTTGCTATTGTAGAATCAACACCTCTTTTGTTGAATGCATACCAAACATCACCATCTAAATATTTTTTAATGTCTTTACCCATATCAAGAATATCTTTTGCTGTTTGTGCAGCACCTCTATGAGTATCCATTAAAATTTCTTCTGGAACTTGTCTACTTCTTTCTTTATTTTGTGCAATTGCAACATTATAAGAATTGATAACCCAAACAAGGTGTGTATTTATTTTTTCGTATCCTAAAGATTCAATATCAGCGGAAATGCTTCTTAGTTTGTTTAAGTTCTTTAATGTAACATCAAAAATAAGATTTGGTTTTCTATCTGCAGGTGCCATTAAAATACCAGCATATCTTGCAAGTTTTCTTTTATCAATTACATTTAATTCTTCATCTAAGATTGTATGTAAAGTACTAACATCATTAGGATTTTTCAAATTGAATTTTGAAATATCTTTTCCTGTTGCTTCCATTGCCATTTTCTTAATCATATCAGATTTNAATGCNAATGCTTTAACTTCATCAACATCATAAACTTGACCTTCGATTCCCATAAGGTTATCTTTTACNAAACCTTTACCAGAACCAGCACCACCNGCAAGTAAAACTGCATTTCCAAATTTAGGATATGCTTTACCTCCGAATGTAATAAGTTTTTCGTTTAGTTCAAAAGTTTCATTTTCGTAAATTATCGCACCAGCATCAGCATCATAAACTACAACAGAAGTTCTACCTTTCATATCTTCAACAGCAATAACAAGTTCACCATCAACAATTTTATTGTTAACATTCTTATCATATTTTGTCATGTCTGTATAATTGATACCATCGTTTGGGTCTTCGTGAAAAAGTGGTCCCGCTGCAAGTACTTTTAAAATTTCTCCTTTTTTAGAAATTGCTATATCTCCAGTTCTAATATTTTCGAAATCCTTTTCTGATATCTTTTCGTTTAGTTCACTTTCGTAAACTTTATAATCATTACCATCTTCAACTGAAGGTTTTCCATTTTTGTCTATAACAATAACACCTATGTCACTGAATTTACCAAATTTCTTTTTAATGTTTTTATCGTGATTTGTAAATATTTCAACACTTTCTGGGTCATCCCAAAATAAAACACCAGAATCAATAACTTTGAATCCGTTACCTTTTTTATCAATTGCAATATCACCCGGCATTACTAATGCTAAATCTTTGACCGATGCACTTTCATTTATTCCTTTTAGTTCTTTTCTAAAAATATCTAATCCTTTCATAATTTATTGTTTGTTTTCTTATTTAACTCACCTATTTCCAAAAGCATTGTACTAAAACAATAACCAAACTTAGCCCCAAACAAACTAATGTCTTGGGGCTAAAATCTGCACCTATAAAAAAATGTGTGAATATTCCAAAGACAATAGTATTAACACTAAATCCAATGAAACGTAATGTCCAGGCACTATCAAAAATAATTGCTCCGGCCTTTGTTGCTTCTACGAAAAAAATACTTGCACCTAATCCCATAAGATAAACTACGAAAGTGTACTTAGACAAAAAAGATGCAAATCTAATCGGAGCAACTCCTTGAAACCAGATAATGACATCAGTCAAAATCAACAAGGTAAAATATAATAGATATTTCATTAAAAAGTTATAGAATTGTCAATAAGACTTTTTTCTATTTTTTCGATTAGTCTATTTGCAATAGTTCTACTATGAATAGAAATTGATTTGGTCCTGGTCATCCACTTTAAAAATCCTAGCGATTCTTTAGAATCCATTTTCAATATGTTTTCATCTTTCAATTTACCTTTTGCAAAAAATACATCTTTATCTTCTCTTCTGAAAAAATTATCTGTATCAATAGTATCCGAAGATGATATCAATTCATATTCTCCTTTAGTATCTATCAACTTGTCTAATATTTCAATGGTTGCAGTAACATCACTTTTTGCTTCGTGAGCTGTACCCATATCACCACCAACAATCCTGGAATGAACTCCTTCTAAGGTATTAGGATATAATTGTCTATATATGTCATATACATCAATTCTTTTGTTTTGAAGAATATTTACAGAACTAGGTATCTTTGCTTGTAGAAATTTTTCGATAATAAAAGGAATGTCAAATCTATTAGAACAATATCCACAAAGAATAGTACCTTTAGAAAAATAGTTTTCATAAATAGACTTTGCTTTTTCACTAAAGTAAGGATATCCTACTAATGATTCATTTGTGATTCCGTGCTTTTCTAATGCCTCTTCTCTTACTGGAACATTACTATTATAGTATGAATCGCTTTCTATAAATTCTTTACCATCATATTTACACACATACAGTTCTATGATTTCATCAGTTATTTTATCAATCCCTGTCGATTCGATATCAAAAAATGTTATAGGTGCTTTTGTTGTTTCATACAATTTAACGAGTATTTCTCTTACGTCTTTTTTCATTTTTTTAGATGTGTAATATTGTTAATAACTTTCTATATATTAAAGTTATTTTATTGTAAAAATATTTTAATATTAAAACAAAAAGAGCAACTGAATTGTTGCTCTTTCAATAACTATACTAAGTCATATAGTTTGGTTTCGGTTGTTAGGTATCTAGAGATTAATTCCAATTGGGAATACTCAGGACCCTTTAACATTCTAATAGTTTTTGAAGTTGTTTTGAAAACAACCGAATTTGTTACTTTACAGAAATAAGGTTCACAGTTTACCTCGTTTTCCATTTCTTTGATTTCGTTTATGTTAGTTTCATCGAAATCTTTCCACACTAACTTAGTGTCTCCTTTTTGTACTATATTCCAAGTATCACTCATTGTGTTCTATTTTTAATTATTCGTATTAATTTTTGACTATCCCCAATCGTTTAGGTTTTCTTCGTCATATAATATAATGTGCATTGCAAATTTTTCTCTAAAGTCTTTTGATATTTCACCATCCGGTTCGTACTTACTTATCATATATAAATAATATGCAGCATCTTCTGATATGTCAAATTCTTTTGATATTTCATATAAGAATTCGAAAAGTTCATCGTGTTCTCTATATCTCCCAAAAGTTTTTGACAAGCCATTGAAAGAATATACGTGTTTTGATATTTTATCATCTGTTTTTTCTATATCATTTAAACAAGATAACTTTATAGTACTTAGAATTTCTTCTGCAAATGTTATCATACTATTGTTTATTATATGAATCCTGGATTCTTGCAAATCCGTTGACTATTGCTTTTGCAACTTGATGTTGAGTTCCAACATCTATCATTTTTTTACAATCTGATAAGTTATCAAAGAACCACATTTCTAATAGCATTGCCGGCATAGATGTATTTTTCAATACGTAATAGTTTGCTTCTTTATCAACATCACCATCGGACCAAGTATCTTTTCTGTACTTTTCATCAGGAAAGAAATCTACAATAGAATTAAAAACCATTGTTGCAAGTTCATCACTTTTAGTTTGTCCTTTGCTAGTAAAGATTTCTATGCCGTGTGCTTTTCCGGCACCCGATGCATTTCCGTGCATTGAAAAATATACACAATCTTTATCTTTTTTGTGATATGCATTTGCCATTGCAACTCTTTCCCTTAACGATATATCATTTTCAGAATCGACAATATCTAAATAAGACATTCCTCTAATAGACATTATGTTTTTTACTATTCCAATTACTTGTCTGTTAAAAACCCCTTCGTAGAATGAAATATCTTCTTCAGGATGATACCAACTTTTTTTCCAAGTTGACTTATTGTTTTTATCGAAATTTGGGGCTGTTGTATATTTTCCATCAACTATTCCGCCATGACCGGCATCTAGTAAAAATGTGATTTTTGACATTTACTTTAATTTTTTAGTTAGTTTTTCAATTTCTATATCATATTCGTGCATTATGTCATCAGGTCTTTCTTTAGTTCTAATGATTGCATTATTATAATACAAATTTCTTTTTGAAATTTTATAACCTTCCAGTTCTAACAATAATTGGAATTCACTTAACGTAATTGTACTGTCAGCTAAAACTTTAATTTCTGTTTTTAAGGAATCAACTTCTAAAGTCAATTTCTTATTTTCTTTAATAGCTTTACTAGAGTTCCTGTTTGAGTTGCACGTATATAAGAACGTACAACTCAAAAGGATAAAAGTTATTAAAGGTAATTTTTCTAAAAACTTTTTCATACTTAAAATTATTTAGCTTTTTCGGCTGCCATTGCTTCTTGCATAGCAACTTCTGGGGTAATGCCCATTTCTGCAGCTTGTAATTCGAAACCTGCATCTCTTAATACTTGTTCGTCTTGTCCAATTTGATGTTGAATAATTTCAGCAAGTGATGTCAATAATTCAGAAACTTGTGACACTTGGTCAACTCCAACATATTTGTTGGTTGCTACAAATTGAAACAATGCTCTGATTGATTCTTTAGAAACCTTAGCAACAACATCTGGTTTTAATTCAGAAACTAATTTTTGAGATTCTGCAATATCCCAAGCCTGTTGTCCTACCCATTCTACTTTAGGTAAAATTTCCATAGTTAATAATGCAATTGAACTTTGCGATAACGAAAGTTCGTATGTCTTTTCCGTTAGGTCTTTTTGAATTGCTTCAAACATTTCACCAAGTTCTTCAAATGTAGAAGTTTCGATATCACTACCTAACACTCGTTGTACTTTTTCTTCAGCAACCGGTGCGTCTAAGGTTTTAACTTTTCCCATAATTGTTTATTTTAAATTTAAAATTAATATACTATATTTATTGTTTATCATTAATATACATCTATCAAATGTCATGCTAATACTGTAAAGTAATGCGTTTGGTTCTAATATCAAATCTGACTTTAAATCCGCAAAATATTCACTTTTAGTTAGTTCAGTAAATCCTTCTCTAGAATTCATCAAAATGTTCATTATGTAATGTAACGAATCTTCTGTTTTCAAATCGTAAAGTTTATCAACCCAAACATCATCTTCATTTTTAAATGGTGATTCAGGGATACTAAACTTATCAATATCTACATTAGATAATCCATGTTCGTTTTTGTGATTGCCCAACAAATAGGCAAAGGTAGAACGCAATAGTGAAATTTCTTCATAGACATTATCTTCACCAAAACACATCAACCAAGCTTTTGCCGCTATGTCTAATTCGGTAAAGCAATTTTCAGAAACAACATTTCTTTTGTCTTCTAAGTCATCCTCATTGATAGGATTAAGTTTTACTTCTTTCATTGTTTTTAATTTATTATATCTTTACTATTAAAGGTAATTAGAAACATAAATATTTTATTGCAGCTAAAATAATTGATGAAATTACTAAAGGTTTACAAATTGTACCTATTACATTCCAAACAGTTCTATTGATTGTTATATTATCATTTTGTATTTTTATATAACATAATAAGGTAAAAGTATCCGGTATGTGAATAGGAGCTTGAGGTTCTACTAATGAAGTAATACCTAATGGTAGGTGTTTATCTAACAGAGCTAAACTATTAGAAAGTGCTTTTTCCTTTGTGCCATCATTTTGAAACAATTCTTTTGACTTGAAATTTAATGTATAATATATATCTCCTGTTTTTCTTTCAAGTCTAACTGGAGCTTGAATCATACTATCCGGATAATCAAAATTGTTTGTAAATGCTCGTTGCAATTCACTATCTTCTTTACTAAAGAATTCTAAAAGTACTTCTTTTATTTTAGACTGTTCTTTGTATTCTTTCCAATAATCTATATTAAAGATAAAGTTAGAAATTTTATTTGATAAATTCATGGTATAGGTTTTCGTTAAGTTGTAACTTTTTCTTTGCGTTAAAAATTCTATTCAAAACATTTTGCAATTTAGTATCATATTTTTTTGCAATTTCTTTTGTCTTCATATTATTACAGTATTTATCGTGTAACATATTGTAACTAGTTTCATTATCTAATAATGTTTTTATGGTACCCCAAAGTGTGTCTATACTTTCATTTTTTATGAAATCTTCTTGTAGGTCATATGTATAAGAATCTTCAGAAATGTTTTTATCTGAAATTACCATATTACTTACAATTGGGTCGTCAATATCATATTTGCTAAATTGACCACCTGTACTTTTATAGTACCTGATAATGTTTTGTTTTACTTTCAAATATATCATAGTACTTATACTGTACTTTTCTACATCTATTTTATCAATATCATTCCATATGGAAATCATTGCTTCGTTAAATGCATCTTCTAATACTTGAACCGGATTGTCGAATTTTTTGTAATAATTTATTACGGATGGTTTTAGGGTGTCGAAAAGTAATTTGAATNTCTTTTCTGATTTNGTTTCTTTGAACTGAATCCCTAATTGTTTGATGTTAACTCTTGCCATACTTTCTACTTTTTTTACTTGGTTATTTACTTTTTTAAATTTACTTTTCATAGTTCCTTAATAGTATATATTACCCCTCAGAAATCTACTAATTATTAAATGCAATACTAGTCAGTTTTATTTTATTAAAATCAATCTTTTTTTAATTTTTTTTTAACATGTAACAGACCTTCATCTAAGATACACATAAAAAATGACAATTGCAACTAAAAATAAAAAAACTTTATTTTTCTTTTAACATTTTTCGTTGATTAAATATACTAAAATAAGTATAAATTATGAGTTTACCAGTTTATTTATCGAATATCAAATCAAGTGGAATATACACATTTGAATTCGACAAATCACAAATAGTAACAACTACTACTTCTACAATAAGAATGATTATTGGATTTAGTAAAGTTGGACCGTTCAATACTCCTGTATTTTGTCAGGATTTTTCATTCTTTGAGAATGTGTACGGTAAAAGAGATAAGCAATTAGAAAAGAAAGGTTCGTACTTTCACCTAAGTGCTAAAGAGATGTTAACGGATTCTCCGATTATTGCATTGAACTTGTTAAAATTAGATGATGCTTTAGATAAGACTGAATTTATTAGCTTTTCTACATCAGCAAAAGACAAAAACCAAAAAACAGGTTATGCACCTCTTTCTGGAAATTACAACACAAGTAAGTTTTGGAAATTAGAAACCGAAAAAGCATTAAAAAATATTGAAGCACAAACAGGATATACTAAGTCTTTGTTGAACTTTTCAAACGTAGGAGGTAAAACTTTTTCTGTTATTGCAACACAAGATAAAATTCAAGGTCTTGATATAACAGCAAACGATTGGTACGGTGAAGCTGATGTTCCTGAATTTATAGATGGTTCTGATTACATTAACGATTATTGTGTTAGAATTAATATTATAAAAGGAGATTATACAGATTTCGAAAAGTTAGGAACAGACCCAATATTGGGAGATTATTTTGATTCTAACGGAATTAAAAAAACGTATGTAGATGCTGCCGGAAATACGAGCGATGGTCTTGTAGCATTCTTAGAAAACCCTAATGTGATTTCTTTAGGGGAATATATAGGTGTTCTAATTCCTAATTTCCAAGATGCTGAAGGAAATGATTTATTCATTCAAGATTTAGTTAATTTAGAAACGCCATTTACTGGACTTTTCTGTTCGATTGATGAAGACTTGTTTGATGGTTCAACTATGTTGTCCGGTAATAAGATTGACTTATTAGGTGGTACAATTGATGGAGATGCTAACTTAAACAAAATTGATTTCTTATCCTATTTAGGAGGGGTTACAGAAAATTTAGCGTATACTGCCGAAGCATACAATGCTGGTGAAATTACATTTGCAGCCAATATTGCTACTAATAATTTTGCAACAACTGATGCTGGATTAACATTAACGGATGATGATGCATACAGTGTTGGTACTGAATTTGACACATTAACGGTTTATAAATTTTCAACAACTGCTGCTGGTGGAACTGCTCCGACAGATAGTGCGTTTGCAAGTGATGCCGCATGGTTAACTTGGGCAAATTCTATTAAAGCAAATGTTTCATTTATTAGTTGCTCCAGTAAAGTAACTTCTGATAATACTACCGGAACTACTGATTATGCCCTTGTAAAAAGTGCAATTATAGGTACGGATAGAATTACTATTCAAATAAATTCGAGAAATGAAGCAAATACTGAAACGTTGTTTTTCGATACAAGTNTAGTATCTNGTTCCGCAAATTTAGCAGTAAAAGGTAATCCTAATGTTGGAATTCTTGCATTAGATACTACAACAGCTATTGATAGTTATATCATTACAAAAACTAACGATGCTGGAAAAGATTATCTTGCTGGTACAATTTCAAGTGGTGATGATGTATTAATTAGTGGTACAACAGTCTTTGAAACATTTAGTATAGTATCCGATGTTGCCGATGGTAGAACTGGCGATGCATTTCAAGCAGCATCAACTCCAGTGCTAGGTTCAAACGTTCTTTCGCATCAAGTAACTTTTTATAGATTGACGCCAACAACTACTAATGCAACTTTGCCTGGTTTAACAATTAAGTCAAAAGCTGGGTCAATTAACAAGTCATTTGGTCCTGGAACTGAAGAAATAATTAAAATTAATGATTATGAATTTAGTTACTTTACATCTGGTGCGACAGGAATTGCACTTGGTCAAATCACACCAGACGATTTCTTAATAAGAGGATTTACTGTTGGTTCAACTAAAACAAGTATTGACCCTAGAACAGGAAACACTAGATTTACTAGAATATTGTCTGTAAAAGAAGATACATCAGTAACACCTAGTGTAGTAACGGTTAAGACACTTGACCCTATTTATTTTGGTGCTGATAATGCAACAGTTGAAAGATATAAATCAGTTGCAAACTTTGTAACAAATTATAATGTACAAGGATTGGATGGTTATACAATGAGACAAGACCAAATGCCAAACGGAACCGTTGCTAGACAAAATGCAATATTAGGTGTATTAACGGATACTGGATTATATGCCACGTTATCTGATAAAGAAGCAATTACATTTAGATATATTGTTGATACCTTTGATGGTGCAATTGAACCTAGTTCTAAAAATGTTCTATCGTCATTGTGTAAAAATAGACAATTTGCATTTGCAATTTTGAATGCGCCTTCTGTTAAAGAACTTGATGATTCAACGAATCCATTGTTCAAATTTAATAGTAGAGGTGATTATGACCCAAGATATGTTGGTACCGGTGGTAACCAGTCATTTAACCCGAGTAACACATTTTCGTTACCAAGTTTAAATCAAGGTTCTAACTACTGTGGTTTCTATCATCCGTACTTAGTATTGAGAGAAGGACCAAGTACTAAATTGGTTCCACCAGCTGCGTATATTTCTAATAACTTTATGGCAAAATATAGAAGTGGTCAACCATACTCTATCATTGCAGGACCAAGAAGAGGGGTAGTAGCTGGAAATAATGTTGTAGGTGTTGAATACATTTATGATAGAAAAGGATTAGATTCTCTTGAACCATTTGGATTGAATGTTATTGTGCCAAACAGAGGTTTCGGAAACGTAATTAATGCTAACCAAACAGCACAACAAAACATAAAATCTGCATTGTCAAGTATTCACGTAAGAGAGTTATTGATATACATTGAAGAAACTGTTGAGCAAATTCTTAAAAGTTATAGATGGGAATTCAACACAGTTCAAAATAGATTAGAAATCAAAACTTTAGTTGATGGTTTCCTAAGTCAAATTTTTAACGATGGAGGTCTTTTCGATTTCGAAACTGTTATGAATACCTTAAATAATACTAGTGAAGTTATTGATAACGATATGGGTATTATTGATATTGCATTGGAACCAGTTAGAGGTTTAGGTAAACTTGTACAAAGAGTTACTATCCTTAAAACAGGAGCAATTGCATTGGGAGAATTTTCAGTAGCATAAAAAATGATTAAATAAGATATAGAGAACTTAAAAGTGTTCTCTGTATCTTTAATTAAAAGATAAAAAAAATTATAAAATATGGCAAGTTTACCACATTACACAAATTCAAAAGCATCCGTAAACAAATGGGAATTTGTTGCCGGTAACTTATTTGAAGTTACTATAATACCACCACCAGGTATAAGTAATCGTGAATTACTATTAGAACACGTTAGAACCGTTGGTGGTCTTACAACAGAATTAGGACAAGAAGCTGTTGAACAAGAATTCAAAACAGCAAAACGTTCATTTTTAAGTACAGCTCCGACAAATACGGTTGTCGATTTAGCAATCAATTTCACATTGAACTTGAATGATGACAATGAAATGTATGTTTACAAAACTCTTAGAGATTGGAAAAGAGTAGGTTATAATCCTTTAACAGGAGAAATGGGACTTAAAAAAGACTATTCTGATGCTAAAATTATAGTAGTTATGTACAATAGAGTAGGTGATATTCATTGGCAAAGAACTTTCCACGATTGTTTTATAAACGGTGATTTACCTGAATTGGCATTAGATTATTCATCTGGTGACCCATTAGAAATGGAAGTTACTTTTAGAAGTGATTACTTTACAGAACAACAAGCATAATAAAATAAACTAAAAAGAAAAGGGAACTATTAATTTAGTTCCCTTTTTTTGTTTAACGTATATGAAATATTTCTATGCAACTCTTTTTCCATTCGATTCTAATTCATCGTAACGGTCTTCTATTTTATTTATGATGTCTGCTCTACTTTGGTCTTCTTTAGTCATTTTAACTACATGAAAACCGTCTATGTCTTGAAAATTTTCAATTAAAAATTCTAATCCAGAAGTTTGTCCTGATGAACTATCTTTTTGTTGTGTATCTCCTAAGATAATCAATTTACAATTTTGTCCTATCCTAGACAATACAGTTCTCAAAATTGCATTGTTTATGTTTTGTGCTTCATCTAATATTATAACACAATTGTTTAATCCTATACCTCGTATATAAGCAAGAGGCAAAAACTCAATTACTTGAGATTGTCTTGCCATTTCATAAGTACCTGGATTAATTATTTGTTTAAAGTTGAAATCAAACGAAAACAAAAAGGGTGCAATCTTATCTTCCATTGTACCTTTTAAGAATCCAATATCTTCCGATTTGTTATCTAAGGTCTTTACAGATTTACATAAGTATATTTTATCATACGAACCCGTCTTAAATGCTTTTAGTGCTCCTTGAATAGCTGAATATGTTTTTCCTGTTCCTGGCTTACCATGTACAATTGTAATAGTAGTATTTTTATTACTAATAGATTTTACTATTTCACTTTGATTTTTGGTTTTACATTTAAACTTAGATACTGCAATATTGTTTTTAAAGGTTTTGATACCACTATCTTTATTTTCTTTTTCCATAGGTTTTGATTTAGTCTTTGCATTAGAATATTCTAAGAGAATTTCTGTATCTTCTTCGCTGAAATTCTTTGTTCTCATATCATAAAAAATTATCTTCTATGATATTTAACTTATCCGAAAAAACTATCATTTGTAGCGGTAACATCAATACCTCCACGAAGAACTGTTGTAATTTCTTCAAGTTCTTCTAATATTGGGGTCAAGTCCATAGGGGTTCCACCTTCTGATGCGACAGGGGCAGCGGTAGTATCTTTTGATTTACCGGTTTCGGCAATTTTAGCACCACNTTCGTTCATTTCTGCAATTGCATCTTTTAGTTTTTCTAAAACAGCTTCCAAGTCACCGAAATTACCATCCATTGAATCTGCAAATTTAGCTAGGTTTTCTGCTAACGAATTTAATTTAGTTAATTTAGCTAGGTTTATTGTATTGATAGATTCTTTCATATCTATAAACATTTTACCCATACCATCTGCACCTCCGGCCTTACCTAGTTTTTCTGCAGCTGATGTAAAATCAGAAAATAAATCAATAACATCTTCTGCTTTATCAATGTCATCATCGTTTATCTTTTTCATTTCAGCACCCGCCAATACAGCAACAAACGCCCCAATTGTTCCATTAAGGTTAGTTTTTATGTCAGCAGCTTTAAATTTAGCTTTACCAAAAGTTTCTGCTGCTTTTGCTAAATCAGCTAAAGGAGACCCTAAATCGCCTAATAAGTCAACACCGTTTTCATAATCAGAATTGCTCCAAAAACCACCGTCTTGTTTTCCTAATGTTGTTATTGGGTCAACTAAGGCACCAATCATTTTGTTTAAGTTTTCGCCAATTTTAGTTGCAAAATCAGGATTTAATGTATTATATCCTGTAACTTTAGTAGGATTTTTTGCATCTCCAAATATAGGAATCTTAAAATCTGCCCAAGCTTGAACTCCTCCAGCAAAATCTCCTAGTGCATTTCCTAAATCTCCTAATAAACTAATACCTTTTCCAATCGGACCATCTGTAAACAATCCCGCACCGGCTCCTAATTTTCCTAATATAGTATTACTACCGTCACCACCCTCAGTTAAATCACCTACTAATGGTGTTAATAATGCTTTGATAGAAACGCCTATTTGTTCTGGGTCGATTTTTCCTCCGGTATCATTGGTAATCATTTCTCCCTTTTCATTCATTCCAAATTTCACTATATTCAAGTTTGCAAATGAACCTATACCAGCTGCAAAACCACTTAAACTATTTCCTAACTTTCCAAGTAAATCTATACCTCTAGCAATTGGTGAAGCCCCATACCAAGTGGAAGCACCTAATTTTCCTAATATACTATCACTACCATCAGAACCAGCGGTTATATCACCAACTAACGGTGTTAACATTGATTTGATTGTGTCCCCTACTCGTTTACCCAATTCTGAATCAAAAGGTTTATATCCTACTACCTTTCCATTTTTAAATTCTGGTGCTTTACCATTTGCAAAATCACTTAAACCAGTTGCCAATTGAGATAGCGAATTTCCGACTTCTCCTAACAATTCGGCACCCCTTAACATTGAAACTGCGTCTTTTAAAGAAATTGAACTGAATATTTCTTTAAAAGTAGTTACTAATCCTTTTAGTGTAGTTTTTAATAAGGCATTCTTAGATTCATCCCATTTAGATTTAGAAAAAACTAATAAAGCACCGGTTATGAGAATTAAGGAGGGTGCAACTAATAACATCACTGCAGCTCCTAATCCAATAAATAATGCACCAAATCCTGCTGCTGCATAAGTAACTCCGATTGCTAAAATTGTTGCTCCTAATACAGTAACATCTTTTTTGGCAACTTTTGCAGCTGTCCAAATAGCCATTGCTGTTGCAATTATTAATATCGAAACACCGGCAAGAATCATTGCTGCGGCACCTAATGCAATCATTACTGGAACGGGACCCGCTCCTGCTATCGCCATTGCTACTCCTACTATTGCAATTGTTAAACCTAATAAACCTACGTCTTCAATTCCTACATTTGCTTTTGAAAATATCGTAACAGCAACAGCAAGTACTAATATTGCAATTGAAGCAAATAACATTGCAATAGAACCTCCTATTATATCACCTTTNATTTTACCTANAATAAACAAGGNAAGACCAAGTATTATTATCGAAAGTGCAATAATTCCAAATGCGGCAGCAGTTTCTCCGAGTCCGCCCATATAAGCAATAGTAAATGCTATTACTAAGGCAAGAATTCCAATTGATATTGCCATAAACATCAAAGTTCTAATACCACTTTTGATTCCTTTGTCGTTTCTACTTACTAAGTCAAAAAATAAAAATATCAATAAAAGTAAAGGTAAAGTTACAAGTAATCCTACTATCAACAGAGGACCTGCTAACGCAAAAAAGAATGCAAATAATAATATTTTCTTACCGATATCAAGTATTTTCATGAATGCGACAAGTTTCTTTGTTTTAATTTTATTGATGGCTTTTACGAACCCCTTGATTGATTTTGTTAATCCTTGAAGTGCTTTTGCAAAAGCTGATAATTTCTTTGCTGCTCCTTTTTTAAGCATCTTTGCCATTCCAGCAAATACAGCAAGTACGGATTTACCACCAAATCCTTTAGATTTTCCTTCTTTCTTTGGTTTTTGTTTCAATCCTTTAAGTAAAATAGAAACCATAGATTCTAACAAACTGGTTTGTTTTGCTAATTCTTTATTTATTGAATCTCCAAATAGTGGTGATTTACCTTTTTTTTCTACTTTAGGTGCTTTAATTTTTTTACTTCCACCAGACAATTCGGCGTCTATTCCTTTCTTTGCAAGGTTATTTGCTCTTAAATTTGCAAAGAAAGTTCGAGTTAAAGTAGTACTAATTTCAGATAATAATTTAGATTGTTTTGATAATTCTTTACCTATTTGGTCAGATAATAGAGTGTTGGTTTTCTTAATACCAGTAAGAATTGATATATTTTGATTCGCATTGATACTGGCCAATGTCTCTATATTCTTTAATATTCCGGCAACTAAGTTTTCACCCATTTCTAAATTAATATATTTTAAAGTTTAGGCATTTTGAAATTACCCATTTTAGGCATCTTGTTCCCACCAAATCCTTTAGTATATTTACTTGACTGGGATTTCATTTTGTCCATTTGTTCATTTGCCTCATTTCGTGAACTGGATTTGTCACCATTCTGTTCTTTTAACATTTCAACAAGGTCTTTTAACATCCACTGATATTCATAATAACAAAGAACATCTATTTCGGATGGTTGTATATGCAAGTGATGTTGAACATATACTCTATTTTTATAAAATGACCTCAAATCAACTTTCATTGACTTAAAGATATCTTTCATCTTTAACCTAACAGTCGGTGTTCTCATATACTAAATTTAGTACTATATTTAATCATAAAAAAAGACTACCAAAAATGATAGTCTTTCTTAATATTGTACGTATTTTATTTTACTTAGTAATATTTTTAAGTTCTTTGAATAGTGCATCCTTATCAAATACCTCATCTTCCATACCTTCAATTGAAGAAAGTCCATCACGACCAACAATCACTTTTAGAGGACCTGACCAATTTGGCATTTTATTTATTGGATTATCTCCGTAAAAATCTGTAACTCCACTATTTGTAGTTTTACTAACTTTCTTAAATATTGTCTTTAGAAAAGATTCTATTTCATCGTGGTCTTTTTTACCTTCGTTTAAAAATTCATTTAGTGCTTTCATAGTTTTATCTTTATTTTAACCAGCGAACATAATCTTCAAGTGCATATTCTTTTGCAATAACATCTCCTTTCATTTTATTCCAAAGGTCAGTTGCCATTTCAATATAAACTTCAACATCTCCTTCATATCTATCAATCGGTTCAACATATCCTTTGTCNCCTTTAATAACATCTAATATTCTTTCGTTATAAACTTGTCTAATTTCGTTTGTTATGTCAATCTTTTCATCAGCCCAAGTAGGAAACAATTTAATTGCTTTCTTGAATTTAGAATCCCAATACTTTTCTGATTTTTCAGCTTCTCCTGTGTATTGATTTATTTCATCCAAACTACCTAGTATATGTTTTATTACTTTATCATCACTTGACCAATTGTACCATTGAGTTCTACCATTTTTCGATATTCTATATGTTGAATCGTCTGTATTTATTTGTGAAACAACTTTATTTTTACTGTTTACAATGTTCTTATGGTCCCAAAGTCCACTAGCAGAAACTAAGTCTAACTTAACTTTGTTCAATGCTTTTTTAAATTTGTCCGTATCTATTTTAGTTTTTTTACTACTCCCACCAAATGAAGATGCATAACTTTGAACTTCATCCATTCCGGACATACTTAGTACAGCTTTTTTCTTTTTAGTCATCAACTTTATTAATTCATCAAGAACTTTGCCACCTTTGTCATCGGTTGCTCTATGTGGTCTACCTACAAAGTCTTGACCGATTCCTACTAATTTACCAGAACGATTAAAAGTTATATTACCTTTAGGTGTTTTTAATTGGAAATCTCCCATACCTAAATGTACTAATTCAGAACCAGGAAGTACTCCTTTACTGTAATTTACAAAATTGCTATCAACAATAGTTTGGTTTCCTACTCTTTCGTAGTGTCCTACATCTTTTGCTTCGTTTAAAAATTCGTTTAAGTGTTTCATATTGTATTATTTCTTTTCTTATTTAATTTGCTGGGTCATCGTGATAAGTAACATCACCATACTTTAAGTAATCTGTTGAACATCTAATTACTAAATCTGAATTAAAATCGTCTAAACCGCTTAAGTACATGAGTTTGTTATTTTTACTATCAAATGTTATGTCAAACTCTCCTTTTATAAAAAGACTTACNACTCCAGATGTTTTAGANTCTTTAAAAGTCACTCCCTTTACTTCTTTATTTATGACACCATACATTTTTTTGTCATCTTTTATTGCAAATTCTGGATATGAATCTAGTGGTTTACTATGAACTGAAACTGAATCTACTTTTCCTTTATACTTGTATGTTACATAAACATTGTCAGAACCTAATTCAAGTTCTTTTTTAAAGTTAACTGATTCAGGTCCTGAATAACTTTCGTTTAAAAATTCGTTTAATGATTTCATATTGTACTATTTCTTTTCTTATTTAACCAAAAAAAAGGCAACCAAATCGGTTGCCTTTGTGGTATTATTGTATTCTACATTAATTCATCATCTAAGATACCTTCTTCTATGAATAAACCTTTGATTCCAGTAGGTAATTCTATATTTGCTTCTATTGGGTCACCGCATTTAGTACAGGGTTTCAGCATTTTTTCTTTTACTGAAATTGCAGCTAATTCAACTAACTTAGTAAAAGTTAAGAATTTCTTTTCGTTCCATCGTATGAATTCCATTCTATAATTAGACATATCATCAATTGAAAATCCTCTCCATTCTTCTACCATATAAGGTACTGTTTTTAAGAAAGGTAAATACTCTTTAAGATTTTCATTTTTTTCTTGTAAAGATTTGATGTATTTGTTTATTACTCTCATAATACCAATTGTAGGTGGTTTCATATTGATAATACCATAAGTCTTCGTTTCTATGTCAAATCTTCTATTGGCATCAGAATAATATTTAGCAATCTTTTCATTCAATTCTCTCTTTTGAAAATTTGCATTGGTAATTTCCATATCGTTTTCTGTATTGCAAGATTCACATTTAACTTTGAATGCAATTTTATTTTCTCCTTCTGCAAAAGTAAGTTCTCTGATACTTAAAATAAGATTTAATCTATCTTCTTCTAAGATATCTTTCCAAGACCCAACTTTAGTAGGAAATGAAACCCGTACACAATTACTAAGTAAATCTACTAAGGCTTCATCAACTTCATATGGATTTTCTTCATCAAGTGCTGAAAAAGTTCTAATATCTTTAACCGTTGCCGATTTAATTCTTACTTTAGTTCCTCTAGGATAGAATCTACCTTTAGATGGAAATTCAGTAACATCGACTGCAAAGAATCCGTGTTTTAATTCTGTTTTTTCAACAGATTCTTTAGTGTAATCTCTTTGCTCTACTCTACCTAATGATTTTATTTTAGGTTCTTCTTTAGGTTCTTCTTTAGGTGCTTCGTTTACAGCATTTTCTAAATCATCGAACCCTTGTTCGTCATCCGAACTTTGTTTTGGTTGATTGTCCATTGAACGCAAGGCTCTTTCTTCTGGGGTTAAATCGTTGTTATCGCTCATATTATAAAATTTAGTATATTTTATTTAATCTATATATTAAAGTCTGTTTTAGTTACATTTAGCATTTCTCCTGTACCTAAAACTCTTAATGAATATATATTTCTTTGGGTATCTATATTGACAATTTTACCAAATCGTTTACGGCCTCTTATGTAACATATCATACCTTTTATTATTTTTGTATCATCAGAAACTAATTCCATATCTTCATCAAGTTCTATCAAGTGTTCTAAAAAAGAATTTTGTGTTTGAAGTATACCGATTATTGTTTTTAAAGATTCCTTTATAAAATCATTATCAATATCTTTATCCGTACAATTTTCTAAGTTCTGAAGTAACTTTTTAGTAGTATCAAAATATGTTATTTTTTTCTTATTCATTAGTGAAATGTCATACTAAGACAATCGTCTTCTATTGTTAATTTATTTAATATTTTTTCAAACCCGTTTATCTTTACGTCCAGGTCTTTGGGTCCACTATTTTTACTATAAATAGGAAATTCACTTTTAATTAATTCTATTGTATTATCACCAAAAGTAAAAATTAAGATATCATCAGATTCTGATGCTACCTTTTCCATTTCTACTATTGAGTTGTTGAATTTCCCTCTCAGTGGATTCAACATTATTTGACATTCTTTCAAGGTCAGAATTGCTTGTGTTTCCATCATTTGCTTTTTTTAATGCGTGTTTAAAATATTTTAATGCTTTTTCTTTATCTCCGGTATAGTACAAAGAAACTCCGTACATATCATAAATTCCCCAATCGTATATAAAAGGTTCTACAAATAATTCTCCCTTTAAACCTTCTTTTAAATATTTCAATCCTTTTGTTAAATAAATCAATGCATTTTTGTGTAAATTGTTTGACTGTAAAAAAGATACCATATTGAATATGTGTTCTACTCTATTTGAAACATTAAACTCTTCACACTTAATTAAATGTTGAAATATAAATTCTTGTGTATTTACATGATAACTTAAACGTGCAATCATCAACTGTGAATAATATATTTCTTCTATGAAATGTGTATTTACTTTGGTTCTTTCAGTATAATATTGAATTGCTTTTCTACACAACTTTAATCCTCTTTCATCTTTTTCGTCTTTAGCCAAAATGATATTTGCAGCATCCCTATAAGATTGTGCTAAGTAAAAAGTCCATCTTGGGTCTTTCCAATCGTTATCTTCCTGATACTTTAAAAGAATTTTTGCATGGTCTTCATACTTTACAGCAATATCTTCTGCTTGCCAAGAATTTCCATCTGGTGTAATAAACATATGCCCTAAATCGAACTTAATATTTTTAGAAGAATTTTTTGTTTGTAGAACTTCGTGTACAGGACCATACCAAAAAAAGTCATTGTCGAATCTATAAAATTGAGAACGTTGATATTTCATACCACCGTATTCACATTGTATAAGCATCTGGTCTGGCTTGTTGGTCTGTATCAACGCATTTAAGACTTGTTTATTAAATTTTTTATCTAATATAAGTTCTTCATCAGCATCCATCCAAAAACCATATTCCCCTAAATCTTTTGCGTGTTCTATACTTTGGTTTCTACATTCTTCAAAGTTAGTAAACTTAAAGTCAACTATCTTTCCGTTAATTCCTTTAGAATCGAAAAATGTCTTTATGATTTCTTTTGTTTTGTCGGTTGAGCCGGTATCAACTATGCAATAAGAATCAATCATTTTATAGCAAGAATTCAGAGCACGTTCAATTACGTGCTCCTCATCTTTTACTATCATAGTTAATACTATTTTAGTCTTTGTCATTTACTAATCTTTAGTAGGTTCTAAAATAACATCATTTGATTCTTTTGCTGGTTCAGTGGATTGTTCACCTTGCTCTGCAGCATAAGTATTTAAAAGTTTAAGAGATTGAGAAATATAGTCTAAATCTTCCCACTCATAGATTCCAGCTCTTCTACCTTGTTCTGCGGCTTGCATAAGTACAGAAATGGCCTGGTTTAAATTTGAAACAGTTCCTGCTTCTTGTTTTGCTTCACTCATTTGTATATGTATTAAAAATTAAAATTAAAATTAAATTGCTAACATTATGTTGACATCTAAATTATTTACTTTTGCTGTAATCTTACCTTTAAAGTTAGCTGATTCCATTATAAATAAACTATTCATCTTAAAAGTTACGGGCATATTACTATCTAATTCGGATACAGTTCCAGTAAAAGAATTTATATTAGTGCTCGTATATCCTATTGCTGAGGGCATTGAAATATTACTATTTTTATAAATATAATTTGTTTCAGACCACTCTATTAGTTCAATGATATTATATGCAGTTTTATTTTGCACGATGTCATTTATTTTCTTGTCTAATTTAACAATAACCCATTTTCCGAGTGTATCATTAAAAATAAACAATATATATTCATTATCTACTTTTGTATATGCGTAATAATCTAACTTACATTTGTATTCATTGTCTGCAGCACTTGACTTAATTATCAAGTTGTTGTTTTTAAGATATCCAACAAAAGAATATTCATAAACTCCTTTTGCTACGGCTGTTGCCCCACCAACACTACAAGTTCCAGTTGCTCCTGTTATTCCTATTGCAGTTGAAGTTGCTCCTGTTCCACCACAACTAGAAACATCTATACAAGTACAACCTGACCATCCCGTAACACCCGATGCTGTTGGTCCATGTGAACAATCGAACAAAAGTGCATTATCAGAATAAATTGTTTTAGTATCAAGTGTATAAGATGTAAATTGATTCATTTCAAAATCTAATAGTACTTCTGTTGTTGAGGTAGAACCCGCATTACAACCACAATTACTTGCAAGTGAATTATTTGCCGGCAAACAAGCACTAGTTAAGTCAATAGAACTATCAGTTGCTTTAATTGTACTACCGGTAGATGTATTGCTATTTCTTGCTCTAACAGCAATAAATTTATAAGGTGTAGTTATTGTTATTTCATCACCTTTTTTCATCGAACCATTCCAAGTTGTCCAATTAGTAACACTAGGTAAATAATCTTTTAATGTTAATCTTAAATCACTTGCCACAGTATCACCATTGGATACTATACTAGGTCCATCTTCATCTATTTTAATTATGCATTTTTTAGTACTTGACATTTAACTTATATTATTTTTCTCCTATTGAATTAACAACTTTTTCAGCTTCATCAATAACATCTTCTAATTTGCTAGGATTCTTCTTATTATTTAATTCATTAGAATTTCTCTTTTTTCTAAAGGATTGAAGTATAGCATCGGATTTTTCTTCATTCGTATGAATTTTTGTATCCTCTGTTGCATTATTCGTATGAATTTTTGTATCTTCCGTTACAGGAACTTCTTCTTTAGGTGCAAGATAGTCCATTAATGATTTAATGAAACCTAACGAAACTAAAGGTAATATTCCACCACTAACAAATGCAAAAACTCTTCTTGTAAAATTCGGGTCTTCGTCAACCATATCGAAAAGTTTTGTCCATTCAGAAATATCACTACTATGTGACCATGCCCAATACATATTACCGTGTATTTGAAATGTTGTTAGTAATATGAACAGAATCCAAATAAGAGTTTTACTTCCTTTAGAAACTATAATCCCACCTAATGATGCCATTGCACCTATTTCGAATCCAATTGCTAAACACCAAGACAGGAATAAGTTATTGGACAATTCAAAGAATTCTATACTATGAATTGTACTTACTGTACTAACAAGAACCCATAAACTAATAAAAGTTCCTATCCAAAATTTTTCTTTAATATTCATATCTATACTTTCGTAGTTTCCAACATTTTAGAAAACTTCTTTAGATATTTAATCAAATCTTTTTCATAGTAATGAACCAAAACATCGAATTCTTTTGTCCCTATTTTACTTATTTGCATAAAACTTTTCGAAACTTCTTTATCAACTTTACTTTTTGCTTTTTTCTTTGCTCCGGCCATTGAAACTCTTAGAACTCTTCTGATATAACCTAACATTCTCATACCTTGTCCGGTCTTATTCATATCAAGAAATGCTTGATTCCAAAAATCAACAGTACTTTCAGGACAAACTTTCATATGCGTCATATTGAAAGAAACTTCTGGTAATGCTCTGGATAACATTCTATTGACAATAAATGCATGTCTTTTTTTATCCATATTAGAAATGTCATCGAACTTTTCTTTTCCTAATTGTCCTATTATATCAAATGGTGATTTTACTATCATAATCCTAATTCTTTAAAGATACTTGCACTACTTGAATTGTCATGTGCTTTCTTGTCATATAGTTTCATAGACATTAAAAGATTTTTATAGTTAAATTGTTTTTGTACTTCGCATTTTTTCTTTTTATAAGTTTCTTCCGACCAATTAAAGATATCATCGTACAAATAAGATGGAATAGTATCTTTGTGTAATAGTACAAGATTTATATTAACATCTACATTATTTTGAACATCTTCGATAGAATACTTGTTTTGAGATTTAAAATTTCTAATAGCAGAACTTGCTAATTTTCTTTTGAAATCAGTACGAAACAAATCTTCTACATTGAATTTAGAAAAATCAATTTCTTTCTTTATGTTTTTTATAGTTGCATCAGCAATCCCNGTNTTAAACCATTGACCAGCTTTTTTAGCCTTAGGTCCATACTGTCTGGATTCGGTTATGATAGGAACTATATTATCAGATATATCACCACCTAAAACCTTTTCAATAACTATTTCAAATGGATTAACTACGGATAACTTAGAACTCGTATTATTAACAACAGAACGTAAGCAATCAACAGCATAAGTTTTTTGATTTTCTTTTAAGTACAAAGCCGTATCTTTATCAATCCAAAGTTTTCTATTTTGTTTTTGATATTGAATAGTAAAAGTATTTTTACCTTTATCGAATCCTACACATTGTTTTAAATCACCATCACCAGAATAGATTATAGTGCTTTTACCTTGACTATTCAAGTAACTAGAATGCACAAAAATTAAATCATCAGCTTCACATCCTGGGATTGCTTTAAAGTTTAGATTACAACTAATTGCTAATCCTTTTACAAAAGAATCAAATACAGTAAAGATACTAGAAAAATCAATACTTTTATCTTTTTTTCTGTTACCTTTGTATGACAAATCTTTTTGAATTCCTTTGTAATCTTTAGTAAGATACAAATCTTTTCTCCAAGAATTAGAATCGTCTATTGTAATTATAACATCATCTATAATCGGACCCAAACTTCTGATATCCTTTGCATATATTTGAGATAATTTTTCTAACAAAAAGTTAGTATCCTTCCTAAGAGTTTCTTCGTTATTGCCTTTCAAGAACATTTCATTATTCTTAGAAAACAATTTCATAACACTTAATGTAGAATACAATAAGTAATTACCGTCAATTATTAAAGTAAATTTATTCATTAACAATCTTTTTAATTTTTTGTAAACAAGCCGATAACGTAACAAATTTGTCAATTACAAAATTTGATTTATAAGTGTAGTCGGCAACCTCTACAATTATATTACCTATTTTATTTGATTCAGCACCTTTGCCAATCAAAAAATCAATGAAATCTTTTCCTAGCGACGCAAACACGTTGTCTTCGTTGTTAACGTAGTTTTTGTATGCAAAGGTATAAAGGTCTATAAAAGATTCACCAGAATTGATTAGGTGCTCGAATAATTCTTTATTTTCACCAGTAAATGATTTTAAATCTTCTAAGGTAATAGTTTTCTTACCTTCTTCGTACATTCCTTGTAAAAAAGTAATAGTACTTCTTAAATCTGGGAAATGTTTTTTAACAATTGCACCCATAACTTTAGGTTCAACAGTCATTCCTTCTTTTTTACATATTTGATTGAAACGAATTAGATATTTTTTCATCAAATCTCGCTCTTCTTCTTTTGGAAAGTCAAAGTTTATTACATCAAACCTTGATTGAATATTGTCAGGTATTTTTTGAATATAATTACAAGTTGCAATAAATCTAGTCGTACCGGCAAATGTTTCAATTACAGCTCTCATTGCTTTCATATATTGCTCAGATACCCCATCGAACTCATCTAATAGTACAACCTTTTGTGCTTTCTTTCCGTGTAATATTGAAATATTCGAACAGAATTCTGTTATTTTAGTTCTAACACTATCTACACTTGTATCAAGTGAACAGTTGATTTCTAAACTAACAGCATCCTTAGAAATAATTTTACCTAAACTTGTTTTACCTAATCCTGGACTACCGTGTAATAAAACGTGATTGTTTAATTTACCTCCTTCAAACTTTTTATAAACTCTTTCCGGAATAATTAAATCCTCTAACGTAGATGGTCTATACTTTTCTACCCAAATGTTGTTTTTTATACTCATATTAAATATTTTATATCATAAAGATTATACACTAATTAAAAACAAAATGACATCAGAATATTTTATAGATACGAAAAAAATTACGATAAAAGATAATAACTACGTACCTAATGTATTTCCTAATACTTGGTTTGTACAAGAACCTATTGATATAGAACACAAACATTGGAAATTACTTGCATATCTAAAAAGAATTGATACCAATGTAAAAAAAGGTTTTTTGTTTCAAGAATACGAAACTTTAGAAAAAAGATACAAGGATTTAGAATCTTTCATATCTACTTACGAAATTGTAAACAAAGACAAAGAAAGTGAAGAACTCTTTGATTACATCTACGAACTACATGGAACCACACTAAAATTAAAAGACTTAGATATTATTGTAGAAAGAAGTGTACAAAAACTTAGAACTAAATATTTTGAATTGCAAACTGCAATAACATTTCTTAAAGATAGTATCAAGATTGTTCGTAAAGAAATTAGAGACGGAAGAAAGAATTTACATATATACATAGAAATGTGTAATTGTTCTATCATTGAACACTATGTTGTATCAAAAAAAGGGAAAGTGCATTACAATGGTTCTTTCCATTCCGAATTGAAATATGTAGATGATGACATAAATAATGTTATTGAAATTAAAACAGACATGGCATTAAATTCTAAAGGTATAACAATACCATACGCACTTAAACTTATGTTACAATAGAATTGAAAACATTTTCTATATTTCTTAATTTTGCTGTATAGCTGGTTTTCAATCCACTATCAATAGTTTTGTCATTTTTATACAAAGATTTTTCTCTTTTTATTAGTTTAGAAAATAACTTTTTTTGGTGTTCTTTGTTGATTATATAAAAGTCTTGTTTGAATTTAGAAAATTCGTGGTCGTGTAATCTTTTATCGAATATTCCTTTTTTATTGATATAGTGGTCTTCAACGCATTTTCCACAAAGAACATTTTTTAATTTAAAATCTCCTAAAAAAGAAATTGTAGGTTCGTTGCATCTTATACATTTATATTCGATAGTATTTGCAGTCCAATAGTATTCGTCTTTAGATAGTACTATATTTGCATCTATTAATGGTATATAACTAGGATAAAAAGGGAATAACCGCTTTGGTTGATTCCCTGTAATTTTGTTTATGAAAAATTTATCTTTTTGAATTAACATATTACAAAACAAATCATCATCAAAGTATTTTCTTGCAAATTTATTATTTACAAATACTTTTTTTTCTTGAAAAGTTGCTTTATCTAATAATATTCTTTGATATAGTCTATCAGAACTAAAACCTTTTCTTATAGTCTTTCTCCTATTGAGTTTTCTAAGCATGTTAGTTGTTCGTTAATGTTTTCTAAATCATAGAAAAACGATAGTGATAATGTATTACTTTCTTTAAGTATCTTTTGAAGGTCAGCGATTTTGTTAGAAAAATCATCAATCATTTTTTCATAATCTTTACCTTTCTTTCGGTCTCTTATAGATTCTAATTTTATCTTGTTCTTTTTTGCTGTCAATTCATCTATTTGTTTTTGAACATTTTCTTTCTTATCTTCCTTAGCATCTTCTTCTGCTTTTGCTTTGGCAGCTTCCGCTTCAATCTTTTTAGTTTCGGCTTCAGTTTTTTCAGTTTCGGCTTTTACGGTTGCTGTTTCGGCTTCAGTTTTTTCTGCCGCAATTTGTTCTGGTGTTTTTTCTGTTGGTTCGGTTTCTGTTCCTGTTCCAGCAGTTGCACCTTTTTCCTCCGTTCCTGTCTCTTCGGTTTCATCGTTTTGATTTGATGCTTCTTCGTCTTCTTTCTTTTTCTTTGCGTCTGCTTTATCTTTTTCTATTGCTTCTTTTTCAGCTTCTTTCGCATCTTTCAAATTTTTCTCCCTTGCCTCTTTTTGTTCAGGTGTTTCATTTTCTGGAACCTTTTCAAGTTCTTTTACCTTTGCTGTTGCATTTTTCGTAGCATCGGATGGTTCAGTGGTGTCAGTAGTTTCTTCGTTTCCGGTTTCTTCAGTTGAATTTTTGTTCTTTGCTTCTTGTGCCAATCTTTCTTCTTCTTTTTTCTTGGCTTCAGCATCGGCTTTCTTTACATCATCTTCTAATGTAGTTTGGTCTCTTTTTATCTGATTAACATCATCT
>JGI24006J15134_10000378_pt1 | contig 27639 bp, 40 predicted proteins | sample LinPmetageLP53_FD_15134 | JGI IMG/M metagenome (IMG submission 15134)
CCTGGCCACGATGCGCCTTCTGGGAACGACCACCAGCGATGATCTCGGAACCGGTTGCCACCTGCGTGACAGTACCGGGACCACCCGTGACAACGGCGAACTCACGACGCGGCCCCTTGAGGCTCGCGCGGTCCATGTTGCCGCCTTCAAGTACCTTGTCGAGCAGCGGGTGCCACTTGACGAAGAGTTCGGAGTACGCGGGCATCAACTCATCGAGAGCAGTTGCCAGCACATCAGGAGAGATAGGCATTACCGCCCCCTCTTACGTGGGTTGAGCGCTAGACGCGCAGCTTGCGAACGAAGATCCCTGAACGACGTGGCTTCCACCGCTTCCGGTAGAGCCATTTGTTCACTCGACCGCGCCTGGGACGTAGCCCCAGCCGTGAGCGAAGCCCCAGGTCGCGGGGCTGAAGGGCTCTCCGCCCCTCCTGATAGGCGCAACGCGTATTCGTCAGGAACACCGTCCGCCTTTGCCTGCCGTGCTGAATTCAGCGCGGCAGCGGGGAGACGGGCCGCAGTGGCTGCCGTCTCCATCTCCCAACCTTCATCGAGAAGCGCCACGAACGTGGCCGCCAAGGTTTCGTTCTCGAAGAGGTCAGTGTTTTCAGACTTGAACCACTTGGCGTACTGGTCGGCTTCACGCTCAATCGTGGCTTCGACGTTGGACTGGTAGTCCTTGTACGTCTTCTCCAAGTCCCCGTACTTGGTCTCCCACTCGGAAGTTGCCTTCCCCTGGGCTTCCTCAATCTCTTTGATCTTCGCAGTGTACTCGGCGACACGCGGATCCTCCTTGCCGTCAAGGAGTGAGTTGTACAAATCCTTTAAAGAAGTGGCGTCGTCCACCATCGAAGCGGCCTTGTCGTCGGCCCACTTCTGGTAGTAGCCCTGCATGGGCGTTGCCCAGCCGCGAATTTGCTCGGGGAGGGTATCGACCTCACCCTTCCAAGCGTCCCATCCAAACTCATCAGCAGATGGAAAAGCAGCAGGCTGCTCCGTCGTGGACGGATTTACTTCGATATCAGATGCGCTACCCTCGGGAGCAGCCACTGCTTCTGGCGCGGGTGCTGCATCCACCACAGGCGCCACTGTCTCTTCGGACTCCATCAAGCCTCCCTATCGTTAGCGTTTCGAGCAGCTTCAATGCGGAATACTGCCAGTTGCGCGCGGGGAGACTTGCCTTTCTCGAACACAGACTCGGAGTCGCCGTCGTACTCTGCGTCGTTCTCGTCGTCTTCGTCGTAGTCTGATGCCATGATGAGGTCGTACCCGTGCTCTGACAAGACCCCACGGAGCTGGTCTTCGGAGTCGGGGGGATCTTCTTTCAGGTCCCGTAGTAGTTCGTTCATCATCGGCATGAGATACTCTCTAGGACGTGTGTACTAGACGAAAACTTTATTGTCAATCTCCCCGCGCTCCTTGGCTCTCTCCACTTTACGTTTTTCCTTCTGCTGGGCCAGGTCACGGTAGCCCCGTCGCTTCGCCATTCGCTCGGCACGCTCGCGACAGTCATCGACGTGACTACGCCAGGATGCTGAGTCAGAACTCATCATGTCCCAGCCTGGGTTCTGCTTCTTGTACTCGCGTAGCTCTGACGCAGACTCGAACGAACGCCCGATTTGGTTCACCTTCAGGGGCTTTGAGGGCATTGGTCCCACGGTCATCACAGCACCAATGCGGATAGTGATGCTCGAATGGCAGTCAGGGCAGACAGCGTTGTCTACGTCCGCCAGTGGGATGTACATGTCCGTGTAGTAGCCGCAGCCGCCGTCACAGCGGAAGTCATACATAGGCATCAGGCGAGTCCATATCGGCGAAGAGTCATCAAAGCTGTTTCAAGGTTGAGTGGTTGAACAGGAGACGTGGCTTGGCGGTGCCGCATCGAGTTGTAGCCCGAGGCCCCCTTTTGCCTGTTCATGTAGCGCGGCATGAGTTCCAGGTTGGCAATGTCGTTGGAGCCCCCTTGGGAGAGAGGGTCCTTGTGGTCAACCTCGATGTCCGTAGGTAGCTTCATGCCCAAGGTGTCTTCGGCAGTACGTCGTGCTCTGTTCCGTGCCCCTCGCAAAGCAACTTGCTCGGGCTTCCCATGAAACTGGGCATACTCGCGCTTGTAGTTCCGAGGTTTCCCGTTCTTCAGCGCAGGGGCGGCCGTTGGTGCCTTTGGTCCTTTCATGACTTACTCCCAGGGTAACCCGGCCCACCCATGGGGGTAATGGGCTTTGGTAGCTCAATGCCGGGCGGAAGCCCGCCTGCCACGAGGTTATCCTTCCCCATTCGCGCACCGGTCACTTCTTCAGGTGACGCTTCGGGAAGGGCCTGGGGAGGTCCCTGCCCACCTTCAGGTGCTGCTGGAGGTGGCTGCTGCTGACCAGGGGGCGCCAGGATGTCCTGCATCCCTAGCAGGTCAACCAGCTTGTGGATGAGCTTGTTCTTATCAACCGCCGGGCTCTCTAGCAGAAGAGGCATGTACTGCTGGAGCTTCTGAAGCTGGACGAGACGGTGATTCTCGGTAGGGCTGTAAGGAATAGCAATGTAGTCGAAGTCCAGTGAGCGCTCGTTCGGATTGCGCCGGGGACGCATCGCCAGAGTCTGCCGGGTCAATTTCAACACGTCATGACTGTCCGTCAGCCGGACAGGAAGAACTGTGTTGGGGGGTAGAAATTCTTCGTAGATTCCGACAGTTTTGTCCGCGATAGAATCTACACTGTCTTCGATCATCTTGATGCGGCGTCCGTTGCGGGTCCGTGTCGCCGTATCCGCCAGTGCTACCTCGGTAGCAACATCGGCCACACCGACCACACCCCGGCTATACTGGGGGATGCCTAGGATGAACTCGATACCACTGTTGCAGCGGTCCCGCATGTCCTGGAACTCGGGACTGAAGCTCGGTGTGGGCGTCTGTCCGATGATGTCGCGGAGAGGCGCGTTGGCCTTGCCCTCGACAGCAATCATGGAGCCAGGTGAGTTCGCGTCCCGGAGGGCACTCATGAGGGCTTCAGGGTTGTCTACGAGGGCTGTGTTGACCATCGTGACAGGTGTGGACGTGTGCGCGTGCCACAACTCTAGCGTGTCAATCTCGTTCAGCCTGTCCTGTGACGAGGCGATGAGCTTGATGTCGGAGAGCCCGCCGAGGTCGGTCATGTTCTCGTTGAACGTGACCAGCGTGAACGGGTTGCGGACGTACTTGTAGGGTAGCTCACCCTCGAACAGTGGGTCCTCCACGTCCTCTAGAACATGGTAGTAGCGGTCAGCCTCGAAGTCATAGACCTCGTAGACCGTGACCCACTTGTACACCTCAAGGCTGGCCTCGTTGACCATGGCCTTGTCCCGGACATAGTCCTTGAGCCACGTTGGGTAGCCTCCGTAGTGGGCTTTCTTCGCGACCGCAGGGTCATACTGAGAAGGGCGCCCATCGGCCCGAGGCTGCGACCGGGCTCTGAACTCTTCGTGTGTGAGGACCGTCACTTCCACGAGGTAACGGATGTCTGAAAACTTCTTTGCGGACATATCGAAGAAGACCGAGCGGGGATCTACGTCGAAAATCTGCACGGACTCACGCTTGAAGTCCCAGATGGTCTTCGTGAAGCCCCGTCCGCAGATGGCAGTGTTTGTGGCTGTCTTCCACAGGGATGCGTGCAGCTTTGTTCTCTGAAAGACATCATTGATGAGTGCCTCGCGGAACTGTGCCGCAGGCTGGAGAGCCTCCTGCCGCGCCTTGACGGTGACCTGTGGGTTCTGAGGGCAGACGTTTGCGATCATCGTGTCGATGTACGCATAGGGGTAGTTCGTCTGGAAGTTCACATCCTCTTCTTCCATCATGTCGCCGGAGCCGGACGGGCGGTCATCGTCTGACCCCCAGTACTCCGAGACATACCACGACCGCCAGCGGTCCCAATCTCGGCGTTCTACACGAGACTTGGTGCGGTGCGTCTTCAGAATCCCCTGAATCTGCTTCATGTTCAATGCCACAGCCACACCCTCACTCAGCGATGATTTCGTCCAACGCCCGCTGGAGGCTTTGTATAGTTCGCGCTCTTTCAACGGCTTCCCGCCGGAGGTCCCCCTTGCGTGGGTACCGCGCCATCAGTTCCTGCTGCCTAATCCCTTCGGCTTCAGCGCGAGCCTGTTCCCATAACCTATTCAACTCTTTGAAAGCCATAGCGGACGCTGGTGCAGAACTGGCTCTGTGAAGTGTCTTGTTAAAAAGGGGGTATGTCGGGTCAGACGTGACCTTTTCACGGTAGTCGCGCATAAGAGCTTCATGAAGCTCGTGATGCGAAGCGTCGGGAGAAAGTCCTAGCTCTACTTTCCTTTCTGCTTGCAGTTTGTCCAATACCTTGCGCTGAATACGGTCTAGCTGGAACTGCGCAGTGCTCTCTTCCTTCTCTGCCCGCTCCTCGGCAAGGGCTTTTTCCGCAGCAGCTTCTCGCATCTGCCGCATCTTCACGACAGAAGGCGCTTGCTGAATCTTCTCTTGAGCGCGTGCTCTGATTGCTGCGGGGTCATCTTCGAGAACTTCTGTTTCTTCAGACTTTGCCATAGCTATCGCCTACGTCGTGGGTAACGCGCTCGCACACGCCGCTTGTTAGACTTACTACCAGACTTGCGGTACTCCTGCAACTGGTCGTACGTCATGTCACGGAAGAGAACCACATTCTCCAGGTCATCTGGGCGCTGGTTCTCTCTGTACCGGCGTGGAGCCGCCCGAGCCACCATACACACCAACTGAAGTGCGGACACTTTGTCCCAGTGGTGGCGGTCGCGCCGCTTGCCCTTCGTGCCTGCACCAAGCAACTCGGATGACGCCGACCGCTCGGTCGACTTGTCCTCTCGGTACGAGCCCAGCTGCCCTACGGTGTCGGCGTCATTGAAGATCATCGTGTCCATCAGTGCATCCTGAAGGTAGGACAGCATCTGGGGAACGGACTTCGAGGTCGCCGCAATACCGGGCTTGTATGCCTTCTCGTAGTAGAGGTTCGGGTAGGCCATCTCTTCGAGTAGGGCGAGTGTGGCAACACCGACACCGTTGGACTCGACTGCCAGCAAGGCGTTGTTGTACTTACGCCCCACCGCATTGAGCCGCTTGGCGAAGTCTACCGGGTCTGTCGTGTCTCCGAAGCACGCTACCTGGGTCCACTCGTCGGCGTAAATCTTGAACACCTGGAAGGCAGCATGGTCGCGCGAGGCGTAGCCCGCTGGGTCGGCGCCGATGACGTAGACAGCCCCCGGCTGGGGCTGCTCGTACTCCATGTACGGTGCCTTCCACTCGAACAGCGACGACTCTTCGTGCTTCTTGAGCACGTCGGGACGGAAGACACACCCGACAGACGCAATCCAGCAGGACACGTCGTCGAACGGGTAGTACACCTTGAACAGGTCTGGGTTCCGCCGAATCTGGTCGTCAGTCTCCATCATGAGACGACGGAAAGCAAGGTGCTGCTTCTTCAGCCCGAGGTGTCCGTAGCGTTCGAGCAGCTTGATTTCGTCGTTTGTCAGGGCACTATTACGGGGCCATGCCCGCATGTTGAGCTTGCCATCCCAGAAGGGGAAGAAGGCGTAGATCCACCGACCGTAGCCCCGCTTGGCGTTGCGGCACTGGTCCTTCCACCACTCTGCCGAGGGCATGGACATCGGAGCCGGCGTGGACTCTAGCAGGACGTGCGCGTGGTCACGGTTGATGATGGACGGGTAGATCATCGAGAACTGTGTACCGGCAGCACGCCAGTACGGAAGCTCCGACCCATGGAAGTTGTCAGGTGACTGCCCGATGCCAACGGCGCCGGTCTCACCAGACAGAATCCGCATCTTCCCTCCTTTGGAGAAGGAAAGCTGTCGGACCTCACGATTGGGAACAGTGGGAGCCCTGACGACCAAGGGCCAGTTCTCATGCATGAGGTGGACGCGCCGATGCAGATACTCGGCACGGTCTTTGGTGTCTGCGATACAGACGTGGTCATAACCCGGAGTGTAAGCGGCTTTTACGTAGCCACACAACTCCCCCGTGAGAGACTTACCACCCTGCCGATAGCCCAGAAGATTGAGCCACTTGACCTGCCCGGCGTCTGTGCGAGGCGGGTTTGAGTAGTACGACACCACCGTAGCTTGAAGCTTGTTGGTGATAGCGAACGGGTCGTACTTGATCTCCTGACCAGTCTTCTGGTCGATGATCTTCCCGTACGCCGCCAAGCTGATTGACGGGTCACGGAGAGCATCGAGGGCTTCGGTAGGGAGAGCGCTCACTTCTTCGCGAGAGCGTTGCGGGATGCTTCTCGAACCAGCTTCCGAATGTCCCGCGACTGACGCGCGTGGAGCTTAGACGCCCCCGTCAGCTGCTTCGACTGCTTTTTGTGCATCTTCGACGCACCGACTAGCTCTTTGCTAATCTTGTCTAGTTTCTTTTTCATGAAGACCTCTAGTACCCCATACTCGACTTAGACTTCTTCTTCTTTTTCTTCTTCGCGTGCTTTTCCATAGCAACAGCTGCTGCTCTGTGCGATGGCTTCTTGCCCTTTGCCGTTTTCTTCGAGGCCTTCTCGGCTTCTTGAATCTTCTTCCCATATCCAGTCGGCATGACTCCTCCTACCACTTCACTCGGTTAGCCCAGTACGCCGCAGACAACTTGCCTCTGGCGATGTTCTTCGCGTGACGTGCCTTGAAGGACGCCCGCTTCTTCCGCATCTTACTGCCTTCGCCCGACTTGGGCTTGCCAGCTGTCTTCGCACCCTGCTCGCCAAAGCGAATCAGCTTGACCGTGTTGCCTTCCTTGGCCAACACGATGTGCGACTTCTTCGGGTGGTCAGGTGTCCGCTTGGGCTTGTTCACGCCCGAGAGCCCGTGCTTCTTCTTCAGTGACGCGGTGCGTGCAGCAACGCGGGATCTTGCACCTGCGGACATGACTACCTCTTCTTCCCTTTGTGAAGCCCGTGCTTGGCGTGCTGCTTGCCTGCCTTGCGCGCTTCGCGCTTCACTGCTGTGGCGCGGGCGTACTTCTTGCTAGGCATACTACGGATGGCTGCCTCGGGGGCATAAGCCTCACCGGTCGCATCAGGCCCCTGCGTCGATGGCTTACCGGACTTGGTCCGCCACTTCTGCTGGGTCCACTTGACGAGAGAGCGCTGGGGCTTCTTCTTTGCCATCAGTCTTTGTACCCCCCGCCTGCCTTCTTATAGGCACGCGCGAGCATCTGGGCCTTACGCGCAGACCACTGGCCAGGGGCGCCCCCCTTGCCAGCGGCCTTGACGCGCTCGAAGATTCGCTTGCGTTTTCCCGGCTGGGTGTAGTTCCCAGCTTTGTTTACCTGCGATTTCTTCTTCTCGGCCATGACTACATGCCCGGCATCGGAGCGCCGCCCATGCCACCACCCATGTCGCCACCCATCGGAGGAGGCGGTGCCCCACCCATGTCGGCGCCCATGTCATCAGCGGGGCCTTCGCCGCCTTCCTTCTCGGCAAGGATGCCGTCGATCTCATCCCGCACAGCCTTCAGGGCGGGAACGGGAAGCTGACCGAGGGCTTCCTTGACCTGGGGAGGAATTCCGCCCGCCATGTCCTCTTCCGGTGCTTCGTCAGCACCACCTTCCGGCATCTCGTCCTTGGGCTCGTCCTTCTCTTCGTCCTTGCCCATTGCCTTCTTGACGGCCCTATCGCGCAGACCTGCCATTGAATCAGCCATTCTTCACCTCAAGACGCTCAACGGCGCCGGTAGACATTTCTTCTGCGTCGAAGTAATCCCCGCGCAGCTGTTGTGCATTCCGCTTCACCTGTACGAGTGCCGTGATGACATCCGTGTAGGTGTTATCCGGGGTGCCATCGAGAGAGTTCTTCGCCGAGATGACGGAGAAGTTCAACTCGTGCCACTGCCGAAGCTCGACAGCCACAACGGGTGTGATGCGGCCCTCGATCATCGCCGCCATGATTTCGCAGTTGAAGCGAATCATGTCGTCGTAGTCATTGATAGGGTTGTCCCTGATGAATGACGCGACTTCCTGGCGCTTGTCCTTCGGGACAAGCATCAACCACTGGGCGTAGTCAGCCCCCGGTGTTCCCGCGTTGCGGGTCATCGAGGTGTTGTTCGCGCCTTTCTTCTTACGGGCCATCATATCCCTCGATCAAGTGTGTATCGCGGCGGTGCGTCAGCAAGCGGGGCTTCTTCCTCGTGTTGAAGATGAGGTGACCCAGAATCTTGCTGCTGTCGGTCCATGGTGCGAGGTCCTGCGGCCGGAACACAAACGGGGAATCTTGGAGCCGAGGGCGGGCCTCTCGCTCACCCCCGACGAGGTTGTACCACGAAGCCGGCAGAGGTGACCGGTCAAAGTCGGTAGCCGTTGCCCACACCAGGAACGAAGGCCGCTCGTACGCCATGTAGGTGATAAAGTACCTCATGCGCTCGTGGAAGATGTCCAGAGCTACATCAAGGTGCTTCGACAGCTTGTCCATGTCCAGCCCATAGCAGTACGCCATCGTCGCAGCGTAGCCGTCGATGACATCTTTGTGGTTCGTGGGCAGGTGGCGGCGAAAATGGATTGATCCTAGCTCCCGAGGCGTAGGCACCAGGGAGTAGCGGAACGCCGGTAGGATGCTGGAGGGCCACGTCTTTGGCGAGACGAACATGCGTTCCTGTAGAATCCAGTCACGGACAAATTCGTCCCCTCGAAGCATCATGTCGAGGGGTGCGAACACGTGACCTTTTGTCGCGTTGGGTTGCTTCAGCTTCTTCGAGCGCCATCGCAGAAGTGTCTGATAGGACTTCCCTGTAGTGCAACCCCGCACGGGCTTCTGGAGGATGAGTGCCAGAACCGCATTGAGGGCAGCAGGGCCTGCCTGTGCGGGCATTAGTGAACACCCCGGTTGCCCATGAGCGTGTCCACCGCCGAGTGTCGGATGCCGATCCCCACCCAGGCACGCACGCTCCGACGCACATTCCCGTTGTGGATGTACCGAGGCATTGCACGGAAGCCCCGCTCGGAGAGTTGCCGCCCAAACAACGGGTAGCCAACAGGCTTCTGGTAGAAGCTGTCGCACCAGCTCTTGTACGCGATGTACAAGTCCTTCTTTGGCGTGGCCTCGCCCGCATCCAGAATGCACGCCTCGGATAGGAACTCGGCGAGCATGTCCATCTCTTCCCGGTACTCGTTCGTCGCCATGCGAACCTTCTCGGGAGGACGCAGCCCATCCTTCTGCCAATCCCGGCAACCTTCGACCAGCTTACACAGGATGCCAGGGGCTTCCTTTTTCAACTTGTCCAGGAAGAACTGGTCTTTCTTCTCAATCTTCCGCTCCCACGGGAGACGCAGAACGCGACGCCAGATGCCCTCGTCGTTGCCCTTGATGATGGGCCGATGGTTAGCCGCGATAATGAGCTTGTGCGTCGGGTCGAACTCATAGAAGTCCTGGCGCATCTTCCGGGCACGGATGCGGTCGGAGCCCGTCAGCTGCTTGATGAGCGCCTCGGCAAACGGCTTGCCCTTCTCGACCTCACTGTTGGCCACGAACCGCACGCCCTCCAGGTCTGCCACCTCGGTAGGGTGAGACTCGTTCTGCTTCGCCATCAGGAGCCCTGGAGCGCCCTGGATGGCGTAGTCTCCCAGCACGTACATCAGGATGAGCAGGGCTGTCGTCTTTCCGTTCTGTCCGGTGCCCTCCATGAAGAGCAGGACCTGCTCGACGCAGAGCCCAGTGAGGCAGTAGCCGAAGAACCGGTGGATGAACGCGACAGTATCAGGGTCACCCATGAAGGCATAGTCGAGAAACGTGTCCCACAGGGGGCATTCGGCGTCTTCTACCCATTCTACGGGGCTAACCTTGGTAATATAGTCCGTTCGGTCGTGCATCGAGAGCACGCCCGTACGGAGGTCGATTGTGCCGTTTTGGACGTTGAACAGCCAAGGATCCCGGTCTAGACGGCTGGATGTGACCGCCACGCCCTGCTCGGTGGACGCCAACTGCACCATAGCCCCGAGGGCGCGGGCCGATTCCGACCTTAGGGCGTGCTTCAGGAGGCGTTGCTGCTGTTGAGCGTCCGTACTGGAGGCAGCGGCGGCGAATATCCCGGCTACTGCTGCCTTTGCCCTACGATGAATCGCCCCATCCATATCTCGCTTCCATCGCTTCCCGTTGTACAGGAACCACTGCCGATAGGTCACGCAGAACACCAGTTCGTGCTGAAATGCGGCCACCATGCGGCGTGCGTTGCCCAAATCCGTCAGATTCGGGGCAGTGGCGGACGATACGCGGACCTGGGCCGGGGATAGGGGGGCAGCCCCACCGAATGGCACTCCTGCCAGCTTTTGAAGGTTCTTCCACCCCTTTGAGCGGCCCTTCTTGTCCTTTTCGGCCCCCTTGCACGTCTTATGCAGGCAACCTGCGGCGATTCCGTTGTCTGCGAACTGGATGACGTACGCAGACCGGTCGGTGTGGGTGTCATCCCAGGGGCATACGTCGAAAACCCACCGCCGACCGTTGCCCTGCCACGGACTTGGCCCCTGTGCCGCCGGAAAGTGGTCCTTCATGTACGTGTCGAGGGAGCCCGTGGGGGCATTGCCCTCTTTGGCGCCCGAATCGGGCAGCAACTGGGCCAATTCGTCCAGTTGTTCGCGCGTTACCGGCCCCCCGCAGGGCTTCTTGGACAACATGAGGGCGCGACGGTGGGGTCGCTCCTCCGTACTGTCCCCTTTCCGGGCCACAGTGCCGTACATCTTCCAGATTCGGGCCGGATTGAAGACCGTTGGGTCCACTTTGGCCCAGTCGTTGTCGAACAGGAAGCCCAGGACGGCCAGAATCCGCCGAATCACGTCCGAATCGGCCTCCTGCACCTGGTACATCAGGTGGTAGCCGTTGCCAGACGACCCAAACAGGGGGGTTGGCCAGCCCCGCTTCTTCAAAAACGAGACCATTGCGGCTGCGAGGGATGCTGCTTGTGCCTTTTCCTCGTCTGTGGAGGCGCAATCCTTCGGCCTCTCGGGGTCAATGTCGATGAGGAGCCATCGGGGGCTCAACACGTCGATGTCTTTGGCGAGTGCACCCCGTGATGCGGGGGAGGCTTGGTTCGTGATCGAACTCGTGACCGTCCCCTTCAACGGGTTGGGGGTGAAATAGACGCCTCCGGCGCCCATATCTGACAGCTGGGCCGCCGCAGCGGCCATCTTCTCTACGTCATCGAAGAAGCCCGAGAAGGTTCGGGGGCCTTCCGAGGTCGGAACGTGGAGGGCGCGAAGCTCGATGATCTGCCCCTCCTCACAGATGTACTGGAGAGCGGCAAGAACGTGCTCGGGAGATGCGACTAGGGACATGTACCGCCTCAGACCAGGTTGAGTTCATCGTCACGGTGCCGCAGCACGTAGCTGAGCGCACTTCCGTGCGTGGCTACCCACTGCATCACAGCCGCGTGGCTGATCCGCCGCCGACCGTTCGGCAACTTCTCGGCGGGTAGCTTACCCTGTGCGACGATGCGACGGATATGCTGGGGGTGATAACCCAGGAGTTCCGCCACTTCTGGCATGGTGTAGTAGTCCCGGAGCTGAACCGGAGACGGGTTGTCGGACATCTGACCTCCTCGAAGTGAAGACCTTGTAGCACCTGTAGCACTCTGTTGTCAAAAAAACAGATAAGCCCCTGCTGCCGCCGTTGCGCTTCAGTACATGGGTGTCGTCGTGACTGTGAATGAAACACCGACACATTCTGCATTGGTTGAAACCTTAGACGGACAAACCTCGACAATGCCACTATGGGTCGACAGTCACTGTCGATTCCGACTCTGTAGCCTAAGGCTACAACTTACTACAGGTTACTACGGGTTACTACACCCCGGTGTAGTAAGGAAAGTGAAGGTTCATCCAGGCGTCTCACCGATTACTACACTTACTACACTTTTCTCCCCATAGCGCCCTAGAGAAAGTACTCTGACCGTGCTACAATGTAGCAGGGTAAAACAGCTTTCTCTACTCTTATGGTCAACTAAAAGACTAAACGTAGTAAATTAGATATTACCCTGGTGCAACCAGAGGTATCGCTACTACGCTTTTACTACACCCTTTTTTGAGTGGACGATACTGGAGGGAGCAGCGGCGATATGCTTACTACACTTTTGAGAGGCGACAGTGGAAAAGTGTAGTAAGCGTAGTAAGTTGTAGCATCGGAGCCGAAACAAAACAGGTGTGCGTGTGGGGAGGGGTCTCTAATGATAGTTGATAGTAGGAAAGGGGGGATGCTTCGCCTTTGTCTATCACCGGATGATTTGTGATAGTTGCTCGCCTCGCACTCCCCCGGCGCAGCTACGCTCCGGTGGGGCTCGGTCGTGCCACTGCCCTTGACACGTCAACCCTTAGCCCTTGACACGTCAACCCCCAGCCGGACCGGACCGGCTAGGACCGGGAGAGAGGGACCGGGTACCCCGGATGGGGAGAGGTTCCGACCAGCTAGGCCGGGGGTCTACCAGGTGAATACTGAACACCTGATCAGTATACTAGGGTCCCTGATTGTTACGGTTGGAGCGGGACAATTTAAATAGTTTTATAAAGTTCTAGACTTCTGTGCCGCTGGGTTCAGTATGTGACTGTCAACGGGGCACACGGCCCCCACGACATACTCTCTGACAACCATATCGACGCGATCGAGTCCCACACAAGTGGGCACACGCACTCTGATTTATGTATCGCCGGCCATGTTGGCCGTGCATAGAGAGAGTGAGGTAAGTATGAGTAAGACTGACGGCATGGAAATTTCGGCTTTTAAGATGAAGAACAAGGACCGCTACCTTGTCAAGTGCAAGTGGGCGGTGGGTTTCATCAACCGAAGTCGAGAGTTCGTTATGGACCAGGACCAGACGGAGTGGCTTATCGCCAACCTTCGTCCGGGAACGGAACAGCGCCTGCTCACCCACTACCGGGATGAGTTGGTCCGGATTGGGGCCTGGGGTGTCAAGGTAGAGGCGAAGGCCGAAACCGAGACGCTGATTGCTCCACCACCTGCAACGAAGTCCGGTAACACCGGGCCGCGTAAGGTGGAACCGGCGAAGTTGAGCGCGCCGAAGAAGAAGAAGAAGCCAGCGCCTAAGGCGCAGGCCGAGACTTCTCTGTCCGACATTTTGTCGGCGGTTACTTCCCTGGGTGCTGCGTTCCAGACATTGTCTGGCCGCATGGACGCCGTGGAGGAGGCAGCAACGGAGCCCGCGTCCTCTGACGCACCGTTCGCCTAGTAGCTACTCGCCGAGAGTGGAGGGTCCAACCCCCTTCGCTCTCGGCTTACCTCACCTCTCTCTCCCTGCTTTTGTTCTATGTAGAACCGCGCTGTTGCGGTATTGAGTGGAGAGTGAATGAGGTTTCCAGAGACCCCTTTGGGGATCACCCTTTACGGCGCCCTGATGGGCGCCACGGTGGGTTGTCTAATTTTGGCCTTTCTCGCCACTTGGCAGTCATGCTGACCTGGTGGGAAATCCTAATCATCGCGGGACTGCTTGCAGAACTCGCAATCGCGCTCGGGTGTTTTGTGTACCTAGCAGTGAGCAACTAGTAACCTTAGAAGCCCCCCTTCGGGGGGGCAATGGAGAGTGAGTATGGACAAGAAGTACGCATTTGAGATCGTGGTGTGCGGTGGTGTCCGCACTTACTTCGGGCTCCGAAAGGGGCGCCTGCTTCACGGTGGCAGCACCCTGCCAGAGGCCATCCGGGCCTTGGCGGGAAAGTACGACAGGGCCGAGAGCTACTGGTATGGCGCCCTCGAAGGTGCCGAGCGAGCGTTAGTCCTTAGGCTACTTGGCCTCAACGATGAAACTGCGGTTGAACTGATCAAGATGCACAAGCGCCGGGTCAGGGCGCGGCGCCGCTAGCCCCTCGCCCCCGAGCCCCGCTGGTACACTCCGGCGGGGCTCTGTGCGTCTTGGTACCCCATCTGAACGCTTTGCCCACCCAATGCAACGGTGCGGCAGCGGGAGGGGGCACTATCACTCACTCACTCATGATAGAAGAAGCATAGGGGAGGGGGGAGGGGGACTATCACCGGTAGACATGATAGACCACCTCCCACCCGCACCGGCACCGGGGTGGAGGGGGGTAGTAGTATGTCTATAGATGTCAATAGATGTCAATAGATGTAACAGTATGTCAATAGATGTCAAGAGATGTAGGGGGCCTAACCGGGGGGAGACCTAGCTCGGCCCCCCCCTCTGATTAACAAGGGGGTAACTGGGGAATGGCTAGAGCTAACCAGGTAGAGCGTTAGCCTGGAGTAGTACTCTAGGTCTGTAGCATAGACTGGTATGACATGAGTGCAGCGGGCAGTAGAAGCGCCCATATCCCCCTTCCCTCCATTAGCTCTATGAGTTCTACTAGCTCTACTCCCTCTCTACTCCCTCTCTACAAATCCTATATCTCTAAACCCCTTGCAACTTATGGTCAGTCTACCTAGTTTCATCCAGGTCTTTCTCTCACCAAAGTATAAGGCGCGGCGGCTCGACGACTCGCCGATTGTCGGCGTTCGAGGCCCGGATGACATTTCGTGACTTGCCACCAGCCGGCCAGCGGCGCATCCTGGTGGGGCTTGACGGCACCGAGCCGCTGGCATCCTGACTTCCTTCCTTCTATATAGGAGAGTGACAATGCCACTGAAGATCGACAACGACACCAACACCAACACCAACAACGACGGAGCAACAATGTCTGAGCCCCTCATCGAACCCCTCATGATCCTCCGACGCCACGACCTCTTCCTGGTGACCTGCCTCGCCAAAACGGAGGCCATGGAGACCTACCAGAAGTACTCCCCCGATGACTACATGCTGGTCAAAGCACCCTGGGCTGAAGGCCCCGAGGACTGGCAGAAGAACCCATGCACCGACCGGGACAAGTGGAACGCCTCCGTCAGCAACCCAGAGTGGGCCGCCAAGGGATGGACGTTCCACTGGCAGGCGTTGCCCCAGGGCTGGAACAAGCCCGAGGACAAGGCTGACGAGGACAAGCCCGACGCCATTGTCGAGGCTCCTAAGCCAGTGGCTGGGAAGACCATCCACCGTCACAAGGCCGAGGGTATTGCAGCCCTACAGGCAAACCTGAACAACGACGGCTGGGCCGTCAACCTCACTGGTAAGACCTGGTTCCCACCTGGCACCGAGATGCTGGAGTGCGGCAAGCAGGTTGCCCGAAACCGTAGCTTGGAAGTGTCTAAGCTGCCTATGGCACTGTCTGAAACTGATGGGCTCCCTGCCTTGGTCCGTCTGGTCAAGGGTGAGCAGCGTGACTTGATCAACGCTGATGTCGCCAACATCAGCTACGAGCCTGGCATCATGAAGGTCAACGGCAAGCACTACGCAGTGGAGCCCCGGTGCCTCTGGCAGTTCCTGTCCCGGCATCACAAGTATGTCCCATTCAGTGAGCCTTGCATCAGTGGGTGTGCCCCGGACACCATTGCTACCTACGTCAACGATGCGTTGAACCGCTACCGAAAGCTGTTCCCCATGTCGGGCAAGGGGAAGGAAGCACGGAAGTTCCAGTTCGGGACTCGCATCATCGACGGTATTCCCCAGCTATACCGTGCGAACAGCCGTAAGTACCTGCCGATGGATGCTCACATCGTAGCTCATGCTCACATCGAGGAGCTAAAGCGCCGGGGCATTGACGACGTTCACGTTGACTGGTCCTACAACCAGGAGACTGGTGACGCCACCATCTCCCTGCGGTACGCTGCTCCCCCTGACTTCGACTTCGCTGTCGGTGACCCGATTGAGTTCGGTACTAAGGTCAGCACCAACGATGCTGGCTGGCGTTCGTACCGTCACGGTGGGTTCATCGTGCAGATTATCTGCATCAACTGCACGATGACGAGCCACCCTGCCGACACTAATACCCGGCCTAAGCGTCATGCCAGTTCCTACAGCGCCACCAAGAGGGACGCCGACATCAAGGCGTACCGCAAGGTGATTGCCGCAGTCAGCGCCGACCTAGACCAGTTGGAGTCCGGGGCTCGCACCATTGGTGAGTACTGGGGTGTTCTCAAGCAGAAGCCCTTGGCACTCTACGGCAAGACGCCGGGTGAGGCTCTGGCTGCATTGGCTAAGGGCTCTCCGATGGAGAAGGCACTTGGTGCAGCGGCACTGCCCCAGGTACTGCTTGACGCTTACAACAAGCAGCCCGGTGACTCTGTCTACGACGGCATCAATGCCATCACTCGGGCTGCTCACGAGTCCCGCTTCCTCAACCAGATTGAGCAGTTTGCTACGGAACAGTACGTCGGCAGGGAGTTGCTGCCTGCACTGGCTCTCTCCCCCGCCTAGTCGATCGAGTTCCGGGGTAGCTGGGTGAGTTCTTACTCACTCTCCCTCACCTAGCTACCCTGGGCTCCATCGGGGCTCTGACTAACAGGGTGACATGCTCACTCTAGTAGCCAGCATCCCGCTGGGACACACGACACAGGACACAGACATGATCAGTATCGCAAGTTTCCTCACGGTGCAGGAAGCCAGCGCCTTCTGCAGCAAGAGGGAGAACCGGAAGAAGAACCTGTTCATCATCCATGAGATGGACTGCCGATACCATGTCTACGACATGGACGCTTAGACATGTACGACCACTACATCCGATACACCAACGCACCCAAGGCATACGACTACCAGTATGTCCAGACCCTAGCAACAGTCGTCACCGACGGCACATCCTCGTGGGGCTCAACCTGGCGGAAGATTGCCGTCTCTGACTTGAAGCGGTTCAACGCATTCCAGGTAGGACGCTACGGTTCCGGCGGCTACTGGGCACAAGAAGAGCCCCCCGAGGGCTGGACCACAGACAACAACAACTAGACACAGCAACGGAGGACACAACCATGCCACGTACCAAGCGTACCAAGCCGAAGTACATCAAGCCGAAGCGCACCATTGTTCAGTACGAACTGGCTGACCTGCCTACCCTCGGCTGGCTCACTGACGGTGAGTGTGGCGAGGAGAACTTCTACTTCACAACTGCGGACGGTGTCCGTGGTTTCATCAAGTGCTTCTGATGTACGAACTTGCTTGCCACTGGGAACCGGTGGTGGAGATGGTGGCTAACGCTGCCCCCTTCGACAGGGGAAGCGCCGACGCCGATGCGCTTCAGAAAGCGCAAGACGAGCCTGCTTCCGAGCAGTCCCTCGAAGACCTGGCCTACGATTCCGTGGATCAGGAGATGATCGGAAACCTTAGCTACTACTTTGACTACACGAAGTTCGGGCGCGACTTGAAGATCGAGGGCGGTCTCACGAACCACCTCTACGAAGACCTCGAAGACGCCAAGAGCAAAGAGGATGAGGACGAGGTGGAGCGCATTGAGGAGGCCATAGAATACTACGACAACTTGAGCGACCGGGAGGCCGGCGAGTACGCGATCGAGAACTTCTACGGCGAAGACAACATCCCGAAGAAGATTCTAGAGATGTACGTCGACTACGCGAAGCTCGCACGAGACCTGAGCTACGACTACAACGAGTTGCGCCTGAAGGGTGGGCGCGTCTTTACCCTTCACGCGCACAACTGAAGACCGAGGGCGACGTGTCAAGCCTCAGCCGCAAAGTGTCTTCTTCTACTACATCTACACTCACAACTACGAACAACGGAGGACAACGTGAACATCCACTGGAAAGACGTGCTTGATCAGGGACTACCCGTCCGGTTGCACCGATTCCCTGGGGGCAGTTGCTACCAAGCAATGACCCCCAAGGGGGAGGCGGTGGTGTACTGGACTGGAAAGGAGGCGATGGATGCCCAGCAAGTCCTAGACGGGCTGGTTGCAGTCAGTGCTGCCGCAGCAGAGCTACAGGCTCTGATGTGTGCCCTCGGAGGGTGGTAACCATGCTGGATGAACGAGGCGCTGCGCTCTTGGCAGCGAGTCGGCGTCACGCCAACAAACAGAGATTCGAGCAAGCGGCAGAGGCTCTCCGGGATGCACTCGGGCACCTTACTTACTACAGCAAGCAGGTGCTAGGTGAGCACCTCGTCGGACACGATCGCTACCAGGCAGGGTACCTCCCCCGCCTCGCTGGGTACAGCGATACGGAACAATACACCGACCCCCAGGTCATGTTTTCGCTAGACCGGTTGATCGCCTCAACCAACCTGGGCATCGACATCGCAGAGGAAGCCCTCAAGTACACGGATAAAGAGCTACGTCTCTACATCCACGACATGCAGAAGGTGAGGAAGTTGGCACAGGAGGCAAGTCGTGCCCTAGGAGTACGTAGGGTGCGAGGTGCGGAGGATGGAGTCGGAGTACGTAAGGTGCGAGGGGGACACGATGCGAAGTCATGAGGACCAAGAGCGGTGGGACGCCGCCGAAGATGCTGCCCTTGACCATGAGGTAGCGGAAGCCCTTGAGCAGCTGCGGGATGAGTACCCCGACGACACAGACGAGGAGTTGATGGAGCGTCTGTATGAGGAAGCTGCCGACCGATGCGGTTGCAGTGACCCCGGCTGTCCCTGCGACGGTCGGAAGCGGGGCGGCGCTCCCTGATTGTCGGCCTCGAACCTGCCGATGACAAACATTGACGAGCCAACCGGGCCGGCAGCGGAGTAGGCTGCTGCCGGTCGCCACGACCACGACGACGACGGAGAACACAGTGAAGAACAAGGTTGTAATCAACACTGGCGGCTACCGCTTTGAACTCTCGAACACTGCAAAGACGGTCTACGATGCCCTTGCTAAGCAGCAGGGCCTCCCGCCCCACAACTGGAAGGCAGACCCCGAGGGGTGGCACCTAGACCGGCACGACCCTGTGCTGGTTGAGGTCGTGGTACTACTCGGCAGGAGCGCGCACCGCTTCGCGGCCAGCCGCGCTGACCTACAGGTGGTGGAGATACCGGGCAACCAGTACTACATCCTGAACTATGACGGGGATGAGACCGTGCTTACCCCCGAGGGTGACCACTGGACGGTGATTGAGTAGCCCCACACAACGACACAACGACACAACGACACAGGACACATGACATGACCGACATCGACACCATCGAAGACAAGGTGCAGCGCCTCCTGCACGACGACCTGAAGCTGCTTAGCCGTAACGCTAAGCTGACTAAGACGGACACCACCGGCTTCTACGTCATGGGGCTCAACCTGTCGCCAGCCAAGGAGCACATGCAGTTTGGTGGCCGGCGTACCTCCTGTGCTTGGGCCACACAGTGCCAGTTCGCTTGCCTGAACAAGTCAGGCATGAACAACATACCGGCCCACGTTCTTACTCGTGTAGCTAAGACGCTCTTCCTCGAACGCCACCCGGATGAGTTCCACGCTAAGGTGGACGCCGAGCTAGCTCGGGAAGCGTTCCGTGCCCGCCGTCGTGGGTACAGTCTAGCGGTCCGCCCCAACCTCTTGTCGGACCGCATCAAGATGGCCAACACCATCGCAGAGCGGCACCCCACTGTACAGTTCAACGACTACACTGCCAGCCCGGTGGAGCTGCCTGGTCCCGACAACATGTACCGGACCTACAGCCGCAAGGAGACCTGGACATGGGAGCAGGTAGCGGGGCTTGTCCAGCGTGGCCTCAACGTCTCGGTAGTGTTCGACGTGAAGAGGGGAGCACCACTACCTACCGAGTCGTGGTGTGGCATGAGGGTCATCGACGGGGACACCCACGATGCACGGTGGACTGACCCGGCAGGGGTCATCGTCGGACTACGCCTCAAGGGCACTAAGGCTTCGATGCAGAACGCACGCAACAGCGGCTTCGCTGTCGCCGTCTAACAACACAACACACAGGAGAAATGACATGGCTGACACATACACTTGGGGACTCCCCACTAAGGCAAACTCCGCTTGGGGAGCCCGTGCTATTGAGGAGCTTGACGCTGGCTTCTCGTTAGTGTGGGACCGACAGAGCACCAAGGGCACCTTGCCTAAGGGCTTCGGCGATAAGCTGAACGCAGTGATGCCTGCGGCAAAGGTGGCGTTCAATCGCTTGCAGGAGCGGCAGGGCATTGGCTCTGGCTACCTTGCCGCTGGTCGGCATGTGCTGGTCGACCGGCCCTTCTTCATCCTCATCGCAGACACGAGGGGTAGCTGTGGCTACGTCTACCTCGTCGCGGAGATATGGCCCCGACGCTACGTCGAGGGGGACTGGGCTGTGTTCGTTGCCCCCAATGGGCAGACTCACCGAGTCAGCCTGACGGATGAGCGCACCGACGTAGAAGCCCACTGGCGGGCGTTCGTTGCCCAATACTTCGAGAGCGACAACTCGTGACATGCACCCTGCCACGCAACGTGGCACACTACACTGACAACAACAGGAGAACAATGATGAGCGAACTAACAGCCCAAGAGAGCCCTGCGGAAGCTGCCGTGCGGCTCGCAACCCGTAACCGCTGGGCAGTCGTGGCCGTGTGGCCTGCGGCCCACTTGAACGACGATGGGCAACCAGTGGCGTACACCGTCATCTGCCGGACCGAGCACCCGCATGATGAGGATGCACCCTTCGCTGTCCACATCATGCACACGCTCACGGGTGGTTTCAGTCACTTGGTCCACGGTGACTACGGCTTGACCCTTGAGGGGGCACAGCGGCTTGCCATCTTGCGTGCCCAGGAAGCCCGGTGATGCTTAGGGAGTTCGTCACTGACGGATTCCTCACGCCCTACCAGGAGGATGTCCTCGCAGACACACGCAAGGACATCTTCTTCCATTGGGCTTGTGGGGCCGGTAAGACAGCCGGGGCCTTCGTTTGGTTGTCCAAGGGTGCGCCAGACGAGAAGGTCGTCATCGTCACCCGAGCCCCGACCACAGCACAGTGGGTTAGAGAGGCACAGAAGTACACCACCCTGCGACCCGAGGTACTACGGGGCAAGGCGCCCTACGCCCCCCGGTCACACATCGTCGTGCTGTCCTGGGCTGTCGTCCGGGACTGGGCGCCCCATCTCATCCAGTGGGCACGGGGTTGTCCCCTTGCTGTAGTCTGGGATGAGATACACAAGGGCAAGTCGTGGAAGCGGAAGGAGAGGTTGGTCGCGAGGGATGGTAGCGTGTACCATAGCTGGTTGGATAACCGGGCAGCGGCTTGCGCTAAGCTGGCGAAGGCTTCGACCCGTCGACTCGGGCTAACGGCAACGCCGGTTAGGGACAGGCGCTCCGACCTCTGGGCACAGATGGACCTCGTCCAGCCCGGGGAGTGGGGCAGCAACTGGGAGTTCATCCACCGCTACTGTGACGCGAGGCCCGGTCGCTTCGGTGGCATTGACGCCACAGGGGAGAGCAACACCGACGAGCTACGGCAGCGGCTAGAGCGTGTCATGTCCGTAGTGACGAAGGAGGAAGCGAGCAGGCACCTACCGCCCCTGACTCGAAGCCTCATCTACTTGGGTAAGGAGGAACAGAGTAGGCCAGCGGGCTTCAAGCAGGACATGAAGCAAGCATCCAAGCGAGGCAAGGGTGCCTTGTTCGAGATGAAGTTGTTGGAGGCAGCATCACGTAAGCGTGTCTGGATTGCAGACACAGTCAGGGATGCTGTGCTCGAAGACCAGCAGAAGGTGGTGGTCTTTACGGGACGACGCAAGGACGCTGAAGCCCTGGCGAAGCTCATCAAGACACGGCTCAAGGACAAGGCACCCATGTGGTGGGGGCACGGTGGTGTCTCGACCAAGGAGCGGGATGAGATGGTCTCGGCTTACGCCGCCACCGAGGTAGGGTGCGCGTTTGTAGGGACGACCGATGCCTTCGGTGAGGCAGTCGACGGGCTACAGAACACAGACCTAGCTGTGTTCGGCTTGCTACCTTGGACACCTGGCATGGTGACACAGGCAGAAGGCCGCTTTAGTAGGCATGGTTCGCAGAGGTCAGTCCACATCATGTACACTGTCGCAGAGGGCACAGTGGACGAGCATGTGGCGGACACGTTACTGGACAAGCTAGAGCAGGTTGTCAACACCATTGATGACCCGACGGCTGTTGGTATCGCTGATACTCTCGGTAGTACGGACGATGCTGACGATATTATCCAGAGTGTGTTTGACCTATTCGGAGGTAGTGATGAGTGACGATGTGAAGCTGCTGACTGTACGAGAAGTGGCAGACTGGTTGGGCTTGTCCATCCACGCCATCTACCGGAAGGTGCAGCAGAAGGAGATTCCCCACATGCGTATCGGCGAACGCACGGTACGCTTTAACCGGAGCAAGGTAGAAGCCTGGCTCAAACAACTGGAGCAGTAAGACATGGCAGATGACACCTACAACGACAGCAACGACAGTGACGACAGCCACCTGAGTCCCTTCCTGAAGGTACTCCGGGACGCCATCGAGACACAAGGACCAGAAGACGGACTCGAACTTCTACGTGACCTGTTCACGGCGTGTGGGGCCACCGCCGCCATGAACCCGGTCGTGAGGGCCGACCCCTCCGTTGCTATGGAAATCATGCAGGAGGTGCTGACCGCGGCCATCATCGCCCATAATTCCGTGAAGGCAATGCGTACCATGCCGCAGGACGATGGCTCTGATGTCATCATCTGGATGAACAACCGAGTCGTCGGCGACGCCTGATGCACTTGCTTGACCCCGGACCCAGCCGCAGGGGCTGGCACCGCCTACAGCTGGCGATGCAGTGCCCCCGCAAGTACGCCTTGTACATAGCCTCAAAGGCTACGCCGGGTCCGGTGTCAAGCCCCGCCCTCATCCGGGGCATCCTCCTACACCTTGCCTTGGCACACCACTACGCCCTCAAGCAGAACCCCAAGGCAGACATCTACACACCACTGGACGCAATGAAGGAGAAGGTACGGAGCCAGCCCAACCCCGAGGAGTGGGACAAGCACAGCACCATCGTAGCAAGGACGTACCTACAGTACGACCTACACTGGGCTGCCGAGCGGTACCTCGTGTCCCAAGTTGAGCGGGAACTAGTTGGGCACATCCAAGACACCCTTCAGCCCGAGCCCTACCTCTACACACAGCGGGCCGACCTCATCGTGCGGCACCCCCGGTCGGGGCTCTACTACATCGTCGACCACAAGACCACAGGGCGGCGGCCCTCCACGGCGGTCAAGTACTACACACTCTCGGGTCAGTTCCGAGGCTACAACTTCTTCGGTCGTTCCCTCTGGGGAGACCAGTATGGAGGGGTGCTACTCAACATGATTCAATGGCCCAAGAAGGATGGGTCTGCCACTTTCTTACGCACGGAGCTTGCCACTGCGCCGTATGCGGATAAGACATTCAGAGACACAGTCATTCATGCAGAACGATTAATACGAGACCTTCGAGACAAGCACGGGCATGAGACAGAGGACCCAATGCACTGGCCCGCAGCACACCACGAGACAGCCTGTTGGACACCCTACGGGCCATGTAAGAACCACACACGATGCGAATGGGGAACATAGACATGTTTGGATTGACGTACGGAAGGGCCAAGGTTGGCAAGACCTTGGCGCTAGTGAAGGCATTCCCACACGGGGTGTTCGTCGCTCCGAAGGGAGCGTTGACTTGTGCCAAGTACCTCGACTGGGAACCCAAGGTCATCGAGGTTCCGAGCAGCAAGGGGTTCAAGTACATCACGAACCTCGTGAAGCGTGCCTCCACGAAGTTCCCTGCGGTGGTGGTTGACGACCTGTCGCTCATCGCAGACACCGAGCTTCAGCAGTGCCGCGACATGGCACCAGGGTTCGCCGCCTTTGACCTGTTCAACAAGCGGCTGTACGAACTGCGCGATGCAGCCCGTGATGCCGAGTGCCACGTGTTCTTCGTCTGCCACGAGCAGCCCCCACGTGAGGTGAAGAAGGACCAGTACAACCGCTACATCCCTGGGGCTCCACTCATCCCAGGGTGGCAGGCACCCGAGAAGCTACCAGCTATGGTGGACTTCTGTGCCCGCGTCGTCCACAACGACAGCGGCCCCGGCTGGCCCTTCATGTACGCCACTGGCCCTGACCAGAACTACATCCAAGGGGACCGCCTTGCTGTCCTCCCAAGCCAGTTCCCACTGAACCTGCGGGAAGCGATGCTAGGTGCAGGTCTCGACGTGCCTCGTCCAGAGCCCCTGGCGTGGATGGATGAGTACGTCGAGGCCACTGCCCAAGACCTGCTCGCAGAGAGCACAGAGAAGAGGCCCGACTACCGCCGCGTGATGACGGCGACCACGGGTGTCCTTGAACACAAGTCCCCCCACCATGTCCGGTGGGTTCTCAACGACGCAATGGACCGCATGGTCCTGCGTAAACACCAACGAAACATGCTTGTCGATTTCATCGGCAACTACTAACAGAGGGTAAAGACAATGAAGTTTGATTTCGGCAACACGTTCGTAGCTGTGGCACCCAGTCGCTCTGATGTCTTCCAGGTCGAGATTGTCACGACCGAGAAGACGGAGACCCGGAAGAACAGTGACCGCGTGAGGTTCCAGGCCCGCATCATCGAGGGCGCTAAGTCCGGCGATGGTGAGAAGAACTGTACTGTTCGGGATGGGTTCAACCTACCCAACTCGGGCGACGACTACATGGACGGGATGATGGCCCGCATGTGGATGCAGTTCTTCATCTCGGTGGGCTACTCCCAGGATGACATCCGGGGGAAGGGCTTCGACTTCGAGAAGACGAATGACTCTGGTGCCTTCGAGTACCTCGTGGGACGGACGGGCTACGTCAAGTACGCACCGGCGGACCCCGAGAACGGACGCCAGTACCCCAACACCACGTGGTTGACCGCAGACCAGTACGCCGCAGCGACGAACGCACAGGACGAAGTGTCCGCCGCGCGGAGTACGTTCGGTGATTCCGTAGAGAAGATCTTGGAAATGGACTGACCTTTTCGAGGAGAGGCTAGGCGGGCGGTATCCGTCCTGGAAGTCATGTGCCTGCCTGCCTAGCCCTCTCCTCCCTACACACTGACAGAGGACACACATGGACTGTGCCGACTGCGCCAACTGCCCCCTCCGTACGTACTGGGAGAAGAAGGGCGCCTGGCAACCTGTTCCCTTCGAGAGCAACGGTAGCGACATTCTCGTCCTCGGTGACGCCCCCTCCAAGCAGGATGCAGTGACCCGGCGTCCGTTTACGGATGCACATGGCATCACTGTGATGGAAGAGCTACGCCGCATGGGTGTGGGTCAGAGGTTCGGCGTGGACTGGGGCAACCTCCTGGGCTGCCGTTGGCCTGACGACAACCCTAAGACGTACCTGGCTAAGCTGAAGGGACAGAACAGGCGTCGGGTCAAGGCAGGGAAGAAGCCTCTCCAGAGCCCCCTGAAGGCTTGCTGGGGCTACGTAGAGAAGCAGCTAGGTCGATACACCACTGTGCTCACGCTCGGCCCTCACGCCACCAAGGCGCTCCTCGATGGCAACCCCTCGTTGGAGGCTGTACGAGGTGGCCCAACGAAGGCAGGTGCGCTCAAGGTCCTGCCGACCTACCACCCCCGACTGCTCCAGGTGAAGCCCGAGCTACGGGAGGTCTTCGCTATCGACGTGGCGAAGATGCTCCGCTGGCATGACGATGCGCTCATGTGGCAGGACCCCGTGGTCCACTACCAACCCACTCCCGAGTTCGCCGCCGAGTGGTACCTGGCCAACCAGGGCAAGCAACTTGCCTACGACGTTGAGACGGATGGCGTGGACAGCCTCACCGCAGGGCTACGGTGCATCGGCATCGGCACGTCGAGTGAAGTCCTCATGCTGGGCTTCCTCTCCGTGGATGGGAAGACCCAGCTGTACAGCCCTGCTGATGAGGCGATGCACAAGAAGCTTCTGTGCAAGGTCCTCACCCACACAGCCTGGGTCAAGGTCGGGCACAACGCTGGGTACTTCGACAGGACCGTCATCGAGCAGCACCTGGGTGTCACCCCCACGCCCCTCATCGACACCATCCTCCTGCACAAGCTGGCAGCGTCAGAGCACAAGCACCGCCTGGGCTTCGTTGCGTCCATGCTTCTCGACGTGCCAGCCTGGAAGGCAGACCACACGGGAGTCACAGCACAGACTGACCGTGACCTGCATGAGTACTGTGCCACGGATGTAGCCGTCACAGCACGTGTGGTGAGGCCCCTTCAGGGGACGATGGCGTACCGTAGGCAGGAGCACCTCTACACCTTTGATGCCAAGGTGCAGGACCTCTGTGCTGGGATGCACCGCCTTGGGATGCGGGTAGACGAACGGCGCCGAGCCCAGCACGCTGCCGAGCAGACCGCCGAGGCTACGAAGTGGCTGCAAGTTATTCAGGAGGCACGCCCTGGTCTCAACCCACGCAGCACAGCACAGATGCGTGAGTTGCTCTTCAACGACTGGGGGCTCCCACCGCATGACTACACGGACGCAGGTGAGCCCCGGACCAACGCTGCTTCGGTGCGGAACTTCTTAGTCAACCCACTGTTGGATGCGGAGCAGAAGCAACTGCTCAAGGCCATCAAGTTCTACCGTAGGGCAGACAAGCTGCTCGGCACCTACCTGCGCAAGCTGGCACCCGGCGCAGGAGTCGTCACCCCCGAGGGCTACGTCCACCCAGACTACAACAGCCACGGGACAGTGACGGGGCGACTGTCTAGTTCCAACCCCAACTTCCAGAACATCCCCTTCTTCCTACGGGACATGTTCATCCCCCCACCGGGCTGTGTGTTCGTCGGGGCAGACTACGACCAGCTAGAGCTACGCTTCGCCGCAGCCCTCGCAGGTACACAGAACTACCTCGATGCCTTCGAGAAGCAGGAGATTGACCCTCACAACCTGACGGCTGACCTCATGTTCGGGGACAAGTTCTGGCAGGCACAGGGAGCCCCGGACACGAAGATGGGCAAGGGTAAGGGGCAGTTCAAGAAGCTGCGGAACCTCGCCAAGGGCATCTGCTTCTCGTCCCTGTACGGGGCAGCCCCACCCAAGGTGCTGGAGATTATCCACCAGGCAGAGGACGACGAGGGCAACATGCTCTACGCCGACCTCGACTTACGACAGGTCCGTACCCTACATCGCACGTGGCTACAGCGTGCCTCCGAGTTCAAGGCATGGTGGAACCAGACCACTGATGAGCTACGCCACCTGGGCTACCTGACCGAGCCCGTGCTGAAGCGGCGCAGGTACTTTGCGGACATGGACTATAACGCAGCTTTGAACTACCGTGTCCAAGCCGGGGGCTTCGCGGTGGTGGCCAAGGCCATGATAGAACTGGTCGAGCAGCACCTGCCCTTCGACTACGGGCAGCGCACGGGCCTGGTCAACCAGCTGCACGATGCTGTGCTCTTCGCCGTGCCCGAGAGCCGCGCCGACCAGGTGTCACAGATTGTCACAGAAACACTCACATCAACCGTCGCCGGACTACCGGTGACATTCACCGCAGAAGCAGAAGTAGGACAAACATGGAAGGACGTATGAGCAAAGAACTCAACGCAAAGTGGCTGGAACTGGTCGCGGCTGGCCGCGCCGAGTGGGCCGAGGGCATGCTCCGCATAGCGCCCGATCCGGCGACCGCCAACCCATGGAACGGCGGCCCTAGGCGTGAGCGCTACGAAGAGGACGCCCCGTACATCGAGGGTTGGTCAGAGGGCCCGTGGTACCCCGTGTGGTCGGACCACGCCACGCTGGGCGCGCTGGTGGGGCAAGTCGAGGCGCGGTACGGCGGGCCGGTGTGGGTCTTTTGGATAGAGACCGGCGAGTGCTCGATCCGCGTGCAGGGGCGATGGTTTGCCGGACCAACGAAGGCCGCTGCCCTGCTTGCTGCACTGGAGG
>JGI24006J15134_10000380_pt1 | contig 27537 bp, 29 predicted proteins | sample LinPmetageLP53_FD_15134 | JGI IMG/M metagenome (IMG submission 15134)
CGCTATGTCTTAGCTTTAATAGACTTAGCAGGGCGTAAAGGTACAACAATTAGAGAGATGAATAAAGCTCATCCTCAATATACGACTAGTACTATCTCAGCTAGACCCTGTGAATTAGAAAGGGCCGGGCATATCTTTTATGCAGGAGATAAGAGAGATAGCTCAAGAGTTATAAGACATATTAAATATAAAAATTCTAATATCTCTTGAAACATAGCGGCCATTCAAGTAGTAGGAAGGGTGACTTAGCTGAATATTATGCTGTGACTTGGCTATGGGATCAGGGCTATGAGGTNTTCCCTAATGCTGGTAGTCAAGGCATGGCTGATATGATAGCTTGGCATCCAGATACAGAAAAAATTATTCTGATAGATGTTAAAACAGTAAGAGTAGCAAAGAAAGATAAAAATAAATGCAGAAATGGTAGAACACCAGCCCAAGTACAAAAAAATGTTTGTTTATTATTATATAATGCAGACACCAGACAACTTAGATTTGTGGAGCATAGAGATGAAAAATCTGATTGAAGATATATACAAAACTATAGAGCCTTTATCAGAAGGTAAACCTTTAGACATATCTGAAGAACAGATAGAGAACTTTGGTGAGTCTATGAAAGAGGTGATGCGTTCATGGGCTAACCCAACTAAGCGGGACGCTACCTTTTCTATTAGGATGTCTAATGTGGGCAAGCATCCCCGCAAACTTTGGTTTGATTCTCAGAGTGGAGAGAGGCAATCAACAATAGATGTACCTACTCAAATTAAATTTCTTTATGGTCACATGTTAGAAGAACTGGTTAAGTTATTTGTGGTTGTATCTGGGCATGATCTAACTGGAGAACAAAAGGAAGTTATTGTTGATGGAGTAACAGGCCATATAGATTGTATCATTGATGAAGAAGTTGTTGATATTAAAACCGCATCTAGCTTTGCNTTTANTAAGTTTAAGAACGGAACACTCAGAGATGACGATCCCTTTGGTTACTTAGGNCAGCTTGCAGGGTATGAAGAGTCTGAAGGTACAGACAATGGCGGCTTATTAGTTATCAATAAAGAAAGCGGTGAGCTATGTTTCTATCAACCAGAAGATTTAGATAAGCCTAACATTANAAATAAAATAAAGAATATAAAAAAGGCATTGAAGAAATCAACACCTCCTGTTGACTATTGTTTTAAGCCGATTCCTGATGGCACTAAAGGNAATGAAAAAATAAATAAAAATTGTGGTTGGTGTTCACACAAATTCAAATGCTTTGAAGATTCTAATNACGGNAAAGGTCTNCGCGTATTTCAGTATGCTAGAGGGTATGCTTTCTTGACAAAAGTTGTAGTGGAACCTAAAGTAGAGGAGGTTAACCATGAATTCAAAGCTCTGCAAACAGATACGGAAACACTCTAAAACTATTCTAGTTGAATGGTTTAAAACTCTAGTGTCTGAAGAGCAATCTAAAGACGTAAATGAAAGCAACATACTCTCTTACTTGTCAACTCAGACACACATCTTTACTAACAATCAACTCCATTTAAGTGCCTACTCTTATAGGTGGGTGGTGAAAAGAGTAAAGACTCTAGTAAGAAAAACTAATATGGACGTTACTTCAGTGGGGTTAAAAGACATTGGCTAAAAAAGGATATAGAAAACCTAGAGTTAAAAGACCTGTAGAAAAGAATGTGCCGCCTAGTTATGATTCTAACTGGGAGCATGAGCTACACACAGGGCTTTTAAAAAAGTGGCAACTACATGTTAAAGAAGTAGACTACATAATTAAACATAAGTATGAGCCTGACTTTGTAAAGACAGTAGATAATAAAACAATTCTTTTAGAAGCTAAAGGAAGGTTTTGGGACTTTGCCGAATACAGTAAATACATATGGGTAAAGAAAGTCTTGCCCCCTGATATAGAATTAGTATTTTTATTTGCTAATCCTTCTGCTCCTATGCCTCAAGCTAAGAGAAGAAAAGATGGCACTAAAAGAAGTCATGGAGAATGGGCATCAGCAAATGGATTTAAATGGTATAGTGAAGATTCTCTGCCTGATGAATGGGTGGATACGAAGTATAGAAAAGATAATACTTTAAACATTGAAAGTGAATAGGAGACAGCATGAGTATTAACGATGCAACACCCGCAGAGTGGGATGAAGTTACTAGTAAGGTAAGAAGNTATAAAAGAGAAANAGTTGAACCGACTAAAGATGATGATGTGGAGCATCCAGTTCATTACAATAATGGTAACGTAGAATGTNTTGANGCNATNGAAGCTGCCTCTTCTAAAGAGGAATTTGAGGGTTACCTTAGAGGTAACGTAATCAAATATATCTGGAGGTTTAGATACAAGGATGGTGAAAAAGATTTGCGTAAAGCAAAGTGGTACTTAGAAAAACTTATATCTTTTCTGGAGAAGAGTAATGTGGGATCGTAAACTAGAAAGGACTGAGCAGTATTTAAAAAAGAAAAAGAAAGAAAAACCTAAGCCAATTAAACAGGCTGTCGAAAAAAATAAACGCAAGGAGAGTTTTAAAAATGACTGAGAAAATTGGAGTTCAGCCATACTTAGGTATTCATATTAATTATGATAAAGAAGTAACACTGAATAATTTTAGTAAACAAACAATCACAGACAGATATTTATGGGAAGGAGAAACACATGCTCAACAAGCTTTTGCGAGGGCCAGTATATTTGGTGCTACTTATAAAGGATGCACTGACTTTCATCTTGGACAGAGACTTTACGAGTACGCTAGTAATCATTGGTTTAGTTTCAGTACTCCTATACTTTCTAACGGGGGAACTACTCGCGGCCTACCTATCAGTTGCTTTCTTAATTTTGTTCCTGATTCTAGGGATGGTCTATCTTCTCACTACGATGAAAACATATGGCTTGCGAGTGGAGGTGGAGGCATCGGTGGATATTGGGGTGCTGTTAGGAGCAATGGTGTGGATACTTCTAACGGGAGCCGCAGTACTGGATCAATACCCTTTATGCATGTTGTAGATTCTCAGATGTTAGCCTTTAATCAAGGCATTACTAGGCGTGGTAGTTACGCAGCTTATATAAATATATCTCATCCAGAAGTAGAAGAGTTTATTAATATGAGAAAAACTACAGGAGGAGATTTAAATAGAAAATGTTTGAACCTTCATAATGCTGTTAACATTACTAATGAATTTCTTCAGGCTGTTTCTGATGATGCAGAGTGGAGATTGATAGACCCTAAAACTAAGACAGCAGTAAAGATAGTTTCAGCTAGAGACTTGTGGTTCCAGATAATACAAACCCGAATGGAAACTGGAGAGCCTTACATAGTTAATATAGATACTTGTAACGAAGCTCTACCAGAAGAACAAAAGAAACTTGGACTAGAAATAAAACAAAGTAATTTATGTTCTGAAATAACTCTGCCTACTAATGAAGAAAGAACAGCAGTCTGTTGTTTGTCTAGTGTCAACCTAGAGTATTTTGATGCGTGGTCTGTGAACGATACTTTTATATCTGATCTTGTCACCATGCTAGATAATGTTCTTGAGCATTTCATTGACTCTGTAAAAGACAGGGGCGGCTATTCTAAGGCTGCATATTCTGCCATGCGTGAAAGGTCTATCGGCTTAGGAGCTATGGGATTCCATAGTTATCTACAACAAAATAATATTCCTTTTGAAAGTATGTACGCTGCAAGCTTTAACAACAAAGCCTTTAGCCTCATAAAGAATAGGGCTGACATCACCACAAGGATACTAGGTACTGAAAGAGGTGAGGCTCCTGACATGAAAGGGAGTGGTAAGAGGAATGCACATCTCCTTGCTGTGGCTCCTAATGCAAGTAGCTCTATAATCTGTGGAGGTACAAGCCCGTCTATAGAACCTAATAGAGCTAATGTTTATACTCACAAGACATTGACCGGAAGCTTTAAAGTTAGGAATAAATACTTAGATGATTTATTATTTGAACTGATGCCCAATGTTAAGAAACGAGAAGAGGTGTGGAAAGATATAGCTGCACACGAAGGATCAGTACAACACTTAGATATTCTAACTGACAGTCAAAAAGAATTATTTAAAACTGCCCCTGAAATAAATCAGATATGGATTATTGAACATGCACATCAAAGGCAAAAGTATATTTGTCAAAGTCAAAGTGTTAATCTATTCTTTAAGCCGCCGTCCATAGATTCAGATCAAGATACTCATAATGATTTCTTGCAGTACTTGAATGATGTACATTGGGCGGGAATGCATAAGCTTAAATCTCTTTACTACTTACGTTCTGATGCTGCTAGAAATACAGAAAATGTTAATATAAAAATACCTAAATTAAATTTGGAAGAAGAGGGGTGTTTAAGTTGTGAAGGCTAAAAAGAATAAAGTCATAGAAGTTAAATGGGAAGATGCATGGATAGATACTGATGATATACTCATTAGTGATGCCAAAAAACTAAAGCCTATTATACGTTCTACAGTAGGTTGGTTAGTGGCAGACAATGATAATGAACTTATCCTGTCAACTGATATTTTTCATAATGATAAAGATAGTGAATATGTTAATGCTATTATGGTCGTGCCTAAAGGTATGATCTTAGAATATTGGGAGTACGCTGTAGTTGTTGATACTCCTATGGCTACTGATGGATTTTGTTTAGGTGAAAATTAAAATGAATTTAATACTAGCTAGTTATATTTCAGTATTTGTTAAAGCTTTTCAGCAGCGTAATGTTGCGTTTAATAATTATTTATTTGTTCCTGTATTTAGTTTGGCTATGGCCTTTACAGAAGTGTATATAATTATTAACATAGTAAAACTAGGAGCTAGTTGGGACTTAGTTTGGAAGCTTTCAATCGGAGCAATCTTAGGCTGTTGGTCTGCTATGTATCTGCATAACAAAGTAACTAATGCAAAAAATGATTTTGAATCAATAACTACTTTAATGAAGGAAAATAAATGAGTTTATTAGGAACAAGAGATTACTATAAACCTTTCGACTATCCGTGGATGTTTGATTATTACGTTCAACAAAATCAAATGATATGGTTGCCAGAAGATGTACCCCTACACAATGATGTCAAAGATTGGCAAGAGATGAGTTCAGAAGAAACGAATTTACTTACTCAAATCTTTAGACTCTTTACACAATCAGATGTAGATGTAGCATCTGGATATATAGATAGATATATGCGTGTATTTAAAAAGCCGGAAGCTAGAATGATGATGTCTGCATTTGCCAACATGGAGTCTATACATCAACATGCTTATAGTCTGCTCTTAGATACTGTAGGAATGCCTGAGACAGAGTACAAAGCATTTGCTGACTACGAAGAGATGGCTGCTAAACATGAGTACATCAGTAGCTCACCTTTAAAAATAAACGATAAAGAATCTGTGGCTAAGAACCTCGCTATTTACTCTGCCTTTACTGAGGGGCTTCAGCTCTTTAGTAGCTTTGTAATTCTATTAAACTTCTCTAGGTTTGGAAGGATGAAAGGCATGGGGCAGATTGTAACCTATAGCATACGGGATGAGAGCCTTCATGTTGAAGCAATGACCAAGCTCTTCAGAGAGTTTATGAAAGAAAATTTAAATCTATGGACTGACGATTTTAAGAAAGAGATATATCAGGTATGCAGAGAGATGGTGAAACTAGAAGATAAGTTTCTTGATTTGGTATTTGAAATGGGAGATATACAGGGGCTTTCTAAAGAAGAAATGAAACAGTATATTAGATACATAGCAGACAGGCGTTTATTACAGCTTGGTTTGAAAACTAATTATGGGGTAAAGGACAACCCGCTTAATTGGTTAGACGATGTTCTAGGAGTAGAGCATCAGAACTTTTTTGAAGGGAGAGCAACTACTTATATGAAGGGTGGTATAAAAGGCAACATAGAAACTGTCCAATTTAAGAACTTAGTAGTTTAAATTAAGGAGGTAACATGGATAAAAATAAAGAAGAAGGGAATCTAGTTTCGTTTAGAGTATTTTTAACGCGAGATGGCAATGTAATTTCTGAGTTTAGTCACTTACCTTTAGAAGAAATAGAGACTATTTTTTCTTCGGATGAGATTCCTGTCATTAGAAAAATAGTAAAGGAAGGATGTGCTGAACTAGCGGGTTTGCATTTCCATTTAGAAAGAGAAGTCCAAATGATTAATGTTTAGTCTCTCCTCCACCATCAAATATTTCTTCGGGGTTAGACATGGCTAAGTATTGATACTCAAACATTTCTCTATAGGTTTCAAAAGGAACTACACTCAAGTCATTTGCAGCGTGGAAACGCGCATAGATTTGATAAGCAGCCCCTAGTTGATCTTCTGTATATAAAGCTAACATATAATTTTACCTTTTAAATATTTGATCTACAGAACAAGTTGGTTGTCGCCTACAATCTTCAAGATTTTGTTGAAATATCTCTGGCTCTACCCATTCAAATTCAGGATAGATGGGAACATCATTTAAATAATATGATAACTCATTGGCATTACACCCTGTTATTAATAGAGCTGTAAGCATTAAATATTTCATTGGGCTAGTAATCTCCTTTCTTTTCTTTCAGTTAAAAGTTCTTGGTACTTCTCATCATCAAGATGGGTGACTGCAATCCAAGCATGAGTCATTTCATCACCAGTACGGCTTCCTCCTACAACCCACATATCGGGATCAGGGTTGTTGGGGTTATCTGCGGTGTTATCATACCACTGTTTAAGGACTAACACGGCTCCTTGTGGAATCAGTGGGGCATAGTCAGTGTCATATATGTGACTATGATGCCATGTAGCACTCCAGTTAGACACTTGACTGATCGCTTCTGTGCGTCCTGTCTCTGGATAGAATATTTCAAAACTTGCTGCATTCATACGGAGATGACCATGAGGTTGCCATGAGTCTATGCGTACTGGATGGTCAAAACTGTGGAAGGCTTGAGTCATGTAGTAATCATTGGGCGGTATAGTAATATCATTTTGATTACCAATCCTATAGAGCTTTAAGTCTTGCTTGTATGTGAGTTCTTTAGATTCTTCTGCGCTATAGAGCCACAGACCTATCTCTACTACATTATCTTTAATCATTGTGCCGGGAGCTATTGAACCTAAGCCGCCGGGAAACATATGAATGTCCCAAGCTATCTCAGCATTGGCGGGTAGAGTTCTGCATACATTATCAGGAACAATCTCTCCCCATTTACCCATAGCGTATTCAGTTAGCATCCCATATCTCTCACCATCTAAGGTGACAGTACTGTTTGCATGGTGTACTACGCTCTTAGCATCGCCTCTAGGCTTAACCTGAACTGCTTTGATGCAACGGTCCTCAGTTAAACCACTAGCTACGTTGTGCTTGTGCCAGAGATCATTACCACTAGCAGGAATATCTATTGGTATAGATGGTATNACCAGTGTAGGCTCTCCGAAGTCTCCGTAGAAACTCCACTGACTAGGATCAGGGAGATCAGGGGGTTGAACAACCCTATCTGTATCTCCATACTCTGATCCCATATCTACCCACTCAATTAAAGTATCTATATCTTTTTGGGAGAGCCGCCAATCCCCATGAAGGTTCTGGATTCCTATGTTCTCATCATATGCATAAGGAGGCATCTCACGACTCGCTACCTTGTACTGTATTAAAGGACTCCACGGTCTTACTGCCTCATAAGATTCAAACGTCATAGGACCAATGCCGCCTTCGCGGTGACATACTACACAGTTATCATTAATTATGGCTGCAACGTCATCAACATATGTTACTTTTTCAGCATATGTTTTCTCGGCTACTAAGAGCAGCGCAACGGCTATCATTAAACCAATTAATGTTTTCATATTAGTAACTCCATATCCACGGTCTAGGCCGTTCTAGTGTATTTTCAATATTATCTAAGTGTATAAATCTGCTGCTTCCTTTCTGGTTTATACCAATCCCGCCAAACTCTCCAGACTTAACAGCAGCTTCTATGAGCTTGTAAGCCTGTTCTCCAGAGACTCCAATATCTATCGCGTGACCTGTAGCATGTGCGCCAGCGGCCTTCTTACGAGCTTCTATGGGGTGTTCTGGGCAACGATAGGCACTATTGACAGGGAAGGGGAAGCCTAGCTGATGCCTTAGTGTCTCTATCCTTTCCATGAAGGTTTCATTCATTCCACTCTTCCCACAGTGAGAGCATTTGAGTTCATCTGCGGTGAAGTATTTCATCTCTTTTGTGCTAAGTCTAATGCATTAATTATTATATCTTCACCCATTCTTAAAGGTTCCCCACGCTTTAATTTATCTTGAGTGTTAGCTATTGCTTGAGCCAAAGCGTTATCAAATTCTGGTCTACTAAATCCTTGTTTTCTTTGGTTTATTCCCCAACTATTATTCCACATATCTTTTAATTCTGTTCGCCATTCTTGTCCTTTTATAGCTTGTTTGGCTCCCTGATAAACTTCTTTGGCTTGACCCGCAGCAGCAGTAAGGGGGTTTTCAGCAGATTCATAACCAAATAAAGCATGATTAACCACATCAAATACTTCTTCATCGCCATCAATTTTAAATTGATTTCTATTTGTATCTGCATTTCTTAAATCATCAGTAGTCATTTCATATTCTCTGGCTACTTTTTTAGTTGGTAAATTATCTTTTTCGGGCGGTCCTTGTAAAATTACATCAGGCTCAGGAACAACTCTCTTTACTCCTACTCTTTGATGAGGAGGCACAATTTTATTAGTTAAATCTACAGCATCAGCAGTAATTTGTACTTGTCTATCATCATCAAACCCTAAAAATTTAGCACCTTTGTTTAAAGCTCTATCAAACATACCAAAAATACCGCCTTTAGCACTCCGAGTTCTTTGAAGACTTCTTAGAACTTTACCACCTGTGTTGAAATTTGTTGTTGGTTCTAGTGGTGTTTCTTCTTCTTTATCTGGAAACGGAAATACAAAAGAATGTGTTTTTTTATGATCTAAATATGCTTTAGCTTCTTCTGTATCTTCGCCTCTGAGATCGGCTGTGGCTAAATAGGATGCTTCTTTATTTTCTTCGGCATATAGCGGCAATGTAAATCCTGCTGCGGGTAAACCAACTATTAAATAACCTGCCTTATCAGACCTTACTGATGCTCCTATTTTTTTTGCAACTGATCTTATCTGTCCTGCTACTACAGTTTCATAATGTTTTTGTACTTCTTCGGTTCTAGCCATTCTTCCTGACCAGACTTCTTCTTCGGGATTAATTAAAAATTTAACTTCTTGAGTTCCTTTGTTTTCCCCCATTACTAATGCTCTGTTAATCATGTTTTTAGTTTCACTAATATCTGGAAGAGATATAGACTGTTGTGAACGTAACAAGTTATCGGCAGAATATGTAAGTTCAGCTCTTTGTTCTTGTAACCTTCTTCTTGCTTCTAGATTTAGATTGCGTCCTGTTCGCGCATAAAGCTCTTCCTCTTTCTTGGCTGACTCTTTTATTTCTATCTCTATGTCTTCTAGTTGGTCCTGAAGATTTCTTAGTTTAGTGTCAGATTTTTTAGATAAGTATGTTTTCCGTTGAAACTCACTATGCTTTTTCCACTCCTCAAAACGAACACCCCCACCAGCAGGAACCAAATCACTTTGCATTTCAAAAACTCTAAAGGCATTTGAATCTGGTTCTATATCGTATCTCATATGATAAGAATAATCTGCTTCATCCAAATAACCAAAATGAGATGAGACTTTTGATCCGGGTTGTCTTACATCTCTTGGGTCTTTAAATATTGCAATCCCATAAGTGTCTAAATCTACATCTTCGGGGGTGATCCCCTCATAAATATCTCTTAACGGAGAGGTGTCTCTGGCATATTGTTCAGCATCCATACTACGAACTATATCTTCTGGTAGAATATTAGCAGCCTCCGTATTATATCTAATTATATCGGCTTGCAGATCGGCTATTTCTTCGTCAATTGCCCAGACATTACCATCACCTTCAGGTAGCCTAGCTCTTTCAGCCTGAAGATGCAAGATGAGGTCTTCAGCGTCTTCTACTCGTTCTCTCAGTACATCGGGATTAGTAACTGTTGGGCCTTCTCTTACATCCTCCATACCTTCTTGTGCTTTAATTTCGTGTTGAGCTTGTGTGTCTTCTTTAGTTTTAAAACCAGTATCAACTGCATCTCGATCAAAACGATCCACATCTAGCTTTCGTATTCCTTCTGGCGTTAGAGCTACATTGCCGGACCTAGTATAGACAGTATCGTTTGGAAAGGTATCTTGTTGATTATCTAGCATGTAGTCAAGTTCTGCTCCCTCCATTTCGTCAGCCCTAACGCCTCTAGCAGCTAGTCTTTTTTTAACCAAATCGATAGGTACATTCTCGCCTTTGTCGGCAATTGCCTTTAAAGCTTGAGATAATATTGATTTAAGTCCTAGTGGCATTAACTGGCTCCGTATACAGAGTTATAGAGGCTTCCGAACTTTTCTTCTAACATTTTATTTCGGTCTTCTTCATCTATAAAAGCTCCACCTGCTTGCTCAACATAAGGCCGACCTGTCATTTTATCTATACGTTGATCAGGTTCTACAGGAACTTGAGGCACGTTATGTACTTCACCACCTTTGGCTAGTCTGAAGTCTCTAAAAGCAGCTTCCTCTTGTTGTTCAACAGCACCCGTTTCTACTGGCGGTCTTGGGTCTGGAACTTCTTCTTCAAAGTATAAATTAGTGTTTAACATTTCCACATGTTTATTATTTAAAGCGCGAATTAATTTACTAACACTATTAATTTCGGACTCTGGATCAAAAGGAGTTTTGTTAAACATATTCATAAGCGCGGTTTCTGTTACCATATTATAAGGAGTAAAATATTTTCCTGCTAGTAAAGAGCCTATTGATTGCTTAGACATGCCTCTTTCTTCTAAAACTTTTACTGTTTCGCTACTACCTATTAATTCTTTAGTTGCTAAAAATTGACGATATAACTCTTGCGTATTCCTATACCTAGCATCTTCAAAATTTACATAGTTTTTAATAATTTCTTCTGGTGTATTTTCATAGTTTATAATAGGTCTTCCAAGATCATTTTGCTTGCCGTTATATTCAGAAACTCTATAACCTAAAGTTGTTTGAGGGTCTAGTTTGTTTATACGCAGACCTGCAAAAGTGGCTGCAAGTGCTTGTGATGTTGGCTTGACATATCCTGTGCTTGGATTGGGCGTGGCTAAAATAGATTCAGAACTTATAAGGTCATCTATTGAAGGTACTGTACCCGGTAAAAAAGATTGAAATATATGCCAAATAGCATTATCTAATCTTTCTATAGGTGTAGAAGATTCATTAAAAATATTTTTACCTCTTGGTGTTCTTCCGTCTGAAGCGGATATAGCAAAAGCTACATCTGTTAAGGCTTGAGTTAAAACAGGCTGATCTGTATACGGAGCAAGAACATCTCCTATTGCTGCTAAAGTTCCTTTTATTATACGCTTATCTAAATCCTCGCCTTTTAATTTACCATTTCTAACTTCTTCAAATAAAATTTGAAAGGGAGCATTTATACTTTCGTAGGCATTTAAAAATTGAGTATCTATAACATGTATTTCTCCGTCTATTACAATCGGTATTCTAGGCGATGATTTAGACCACGGCTTTTCGTCTACTGTTTGAATAGCGTTATATTGTTCTCTTGAAAATCCATATAGTGCCGCTGATCCGCTTGCTACGCCAGACCAAAGACCCATCTGTGCTGTTCTACCTGCAAAACGCCTCATGCCTCTATTTTTTAATACTTGATTACTAGAACCCATCTCTTTAAAAGCTTCTCTATAGATGTTGACACTTGTTCTTAGTGACTCAGCAGGAAAAGAAACAAAACTACCGAAAGGAAGATGTCGCAAACGCTTTACATAAGGCGGGACAAAATCATAATTAGGAACAGTAGCACGAACTTTTCTAGCTGCTTCAGCTTTTAACACACTTATATCAGTAGTAGGTAATGCTTTTTGTAGTGTTTCTAGTTCTGAATTATATATAACTATTTTATAAAAATCGTCTACTGCTACATAAGATTTTTCCATACCTTTGGCAAGAGGATCAACTACTTTTCCTATACCTTCAACTACAGGGTCTAAAGCCTCTCCAACTTTTCTTGTTGTACCATAGCTTTTTAGAGTATCGTTAGAGGCTTCTAATATACTTTTATCAGCATCTTTAAAACCAGACTCTAACAAAGCCCTAAATTCATTAACATTGGTATTAGTATTAACTACTCCTAGTCGTAGATATTCTTTATACATTTTATTAAAACCTTCATCGCCTTGATCTCTTGCATTATTCCATAAAGTTTTAAATGTGTTTCTTACTGAAGCACCTGCGGGATTAACTATAATACCATTAGCAGGGCCAAACTGCGCTCCTCCTATTATATTACGAGCTTGCGTTGTTATGCTGTAAACAGTTTTTTGTTTTTGAGAAAAGCCTTTTAATGATAGTGCGCCCTTATACCAACCATACAAGTTAGCATCAAATGATCCTTGATCATGTTTCAAAGCACTTGCTATTTCCGGTGTAGTATAATAGATAAATTCGCCTTCTCCATCTAACATACTACCAGTTCCTCCTATTTTAGTATTGTATACATCTGTATCAAATAGTTGTTCACCTGTATCTTTTTGAAAAGTCGCTCTAGATTCTACAGATGGTACAAGGCTTCTTCCCGGTGTTGCAGAAGTTCCCCAATCTGGATTACGAGATTTAAATATATAATTACCTTCTCCTAATCTTAGAAGATTTTCGTGGAACCTAGCGTCTTCATAAAACTTTGTTACTTTGTTAACAGTAATTAAAAGAGATTCATCAGCGTCAGTTACTTCACCCATTAACTTTCTTATTTCTTCGGGTATATCTTTTTTAGCATCAAAAATCTTGTTATTTAATTTTTTTACAGATGTTAGATATTCTAAAGCACTATTATCTCCTCTTTCTAATATCTCATTAACATGTAATCTAGCATTTTGTTCAGCCAGTTCAGGAAGCTCTCCTGCATTCATACGGTTTTGTGTAAGAAAATTTATAGCATCATCTTTTATTTCTTGAGTAGGCACATAGTTTTTATCTTCAAAAAGTCTGAATGATCTTCTAATATATGAACCTATATTATCTTGTATTATTTCTTTTAGTTCAGGTTTTACCATAGCTGAATTAGACAGCCTATCAGAAAGTTGATCAATAAGTATTCTGCCTTCTAAAACTTGTTCTGCTACTTCTTCTGGTAAGTCGTGGTTTCTAGCTATGTTTTCAACTTGAGTTAAAAAGGGGCTAGATGAATCATCTAGTGATTCAGAAAAAGCTTCATTAACTTTATCTCTTAGTCCGGGGTTTTCTTCGCTAAAGGTATTTATAATTCTATTTAATTTTGCAGCCGATATTTCTGCTTCTTGCACAGTTGCCCTTCCTGCATATATAGAATCATTAAAAGCATCAAAAGCTCTAGGACTCCAGTAACCTCTAGAAGTAAGTGTTGAATTAAACCATCTTCTTAAAATACTGCTTTGCTGTAAACGTACTTGCTCTATGCCTTCTGGAGTTTCGTTGAAGCGTAGCTCAGGCTCTTCACGGAGATTTCTTAAAGCCGCAGCGTCCTCTAAGGATTCTTCATCAGTTCGTCTAAGATATGGGCCTTCCCATCCACCCACAGAACTATCTTTTGGTTCAGTTATACTTTTTTTCTGTTCTTCAAGGAAGTCAACAAATAATTCACCTTTATCTTCTTTGGAAAGTTCTTGTGGAGTTTTATTAAATTTATCACGAACTAGTTTTCTAAATTTATTAGCCCCTCCAACTACGTCTATAAGGCCACCTATTAAAGCTCCTTCTCCAAGAAGTTTTAATCTCTTTATAGATTCAGAATCTTCACGGTCTGCTGATAAAAATAAATAAGTATTCCACTCCCTTGCAGCTTCTTCGCCTAGAGCATGTTCTATAACATTACTAATATTTTCATCGGGATTAGTTAATAGCTGATCTATTATTGCACCACTACCAGTACCTTTTAAAAAATTATTACGCCATGCTTTGCTTTTTATAAACAAGTCGGGTAAATTTTTATAAACACTAATACCTCCTGCGAGGTATGTTCCTACTTCTGCTAAAGTACCTACAGTAGTATCCATAGGAAATATTCTTCCAGTATCAGAATCAAATATTGTGTTGACATCTACGTTCATAGCTTTAGCTATTGGCTCTGCTGATGTTCTTGCAAGCTCACTTGTAATTACTTCAGAGACTTCAGGACTTTGTAAAACATCTAACATCTCTCCGCGCCTCCGAGAAGAGCCAGATATTCTACTCATAATTGGTCCGGGTTCAAAAAGCCTAGTTGCTCCATAAAGGGCAAGCCGCTTTAAATCGGTTTTTGTATCCGCAAAAAGTCTTCCAAAGTCTAAAGCAGTATCTTTGGCTTCTTGTTTGTAATCAATATTTGGTATGTCTTCAACTACTGCTCCTAAAACAGCACGATTATATTGTCTTGCTGCTGCTGATGCAGAAAGCGGCTCTTCAAGTTGACTTGATTCAGGTTCAATTAAAGCTGTTTCTTTTTTTTCTTTTTCGGGCGATTCTAGTTCCGCCGCATCTACAGCCGCTTGTATTCTTTGACTTTTATATATTTCATAAGCTTCTGCGTCCGTGTAAGAATCAGGTACGTTTGTGTACTCAACGCCATTAGGAAACTTTACTGTTCTTCCATCTGCCATTAGTCTTGTTGTCCTGTATTAGTGTCACCTAAACTATTAAAATAATCAGCAAAGTTAAAATTATCAGCTAATATTTCTTCTATCTTTATCATATGCTTTTCTCTTTCAGCGGGGTCGTCTTCAAACTGAGCCATCATCATTGTTATTTCAAGTGCTGTATTACCTAATTGACTCATAAGTGCTAAAGCTGTTGCATTTTCAATTTCATTTTTTAAATTTGCGGATGGGTCTTCGTTTAGTATAGTTTCAGCTAATTTTTGCACCTCTTCGTATTCTGCTACAGTTCTAGGATTCATAAATCTCAGGGGCGGATTGACTGCTTTTGCTCTTGTAACAAAGACTTCACGCGCTTCTGGAGTAGCTATATCAACCATAAGTTCAAATATATTTACATCGTCCATCATTATTCCTAAAGCTTTTTTATCTATTTCATCCGCAGTATCTTCTTTCCCATAAAAAACATTTTCTATATCACCTCTTTCTTGTATTTTCTCACCAGTATTTCTATGTGTTTTTGTTTTTATTTCTTGTGTAACTAATCTGTCATTAGTGCCTATGTATTTTATTATTTCTGTTGATATTTCGTACATTCCAGTTTCATCATATACGGGTGCTTCTAACTTAGCCATATCAAAAGCATCATGAATATCTTTGCTTTCATCGTATGCTTTTTTAAACTCGTTAAATGTTTCAACATTTTCAGCTATAGAAGAATTACTTAAAGCGTCTATTGCTGCTGCATCTAATTCTTCTTTACTTTTACCACCAAAGAAACCTCTAGCACTTTTAATTAAACGCCCTGTAATTCTTCTAGGATTTACAGAAGTAGTTAATTCTGTAAGAAGAGCTGCTCTTTGTTCCTCAGTACCTATATTTCTTACAGAAGATAAAGCAGTTTCATAGTCCGTTGTTAATGCATCAGTTAAAAGTCTTGTTTGGTCTTCTATAATACTATTAAATGGCCCTGCATCTCCTATGGCTCTATATTCATTACCGGGCCTAGATTCTAATTCACTAATAGCTCTAGCTCTAAAATTATCTTTATGTAGATTATACATGTACTCATTACTAGATAATCCAGATTTTGCTATAGCCTCTTCAGTGGCTAATAATTCTGCGCTATTCTTAGCTGCTATTTGAAAATTTGAAGCCACTTCCATTACATCAGGGTCAGAAGTAAGAAGTTCAGCGTCTTTTCTTTTAGCACTTTCTACCATAGCTGTTTGAACAGCAGGTACAACAAGCTCAAATAAGGCTTGTCTTTTTTCCCACTTTTCTCGTTCTTCATTAAATTTATCATCTCTACGTTGTTTAGAGGCTAATAAACTACCACCTAATTCTGCTGCTCTGCCCATGACTAATTCCTTCCTAATAGACTATCATTATCTTCTTGTTCATCTTGTTCTGGTTGTGCTAATAAACTTGGTAGTTCTACATTTGCTATATCTTCTTCTATTTCTTTTGGTAAAACGCCAGAAGGCATAGGCGAAACTGAAAGTTTTTTAATCTTTTCTTTATTAGAAGTAACATTAAATGCTGTTGCTTCCTCTTCGCTGTCATCATCTTCTTCTGAATAAATTACAGGGTCTATACCTGCTCTTTCACAAAATGCTAAAAGTACATAACATAAAGGTTCTGCTAATATCATCATTAAATCAGGATTCCATTTTCCTTCTGTAAATCCTTTAAATAATATACCTTGCGTTATATTCATTAAAGGAGTTCCGTCTGCTATTGTTTCCATTACAGGAAGATAAGTTTCTTCTTTAATTAAAAGACTTACTAAATAAGTAATAGCTTCTTTTAAATCTGTAAACTCAGGAGCTTTTTCCCACGGATAAGGATCGTCTGGATCATTGGTTAAACTTTGACCCGGAATTGATTTGTTTAAAAGAATCCTAGAATCTATAGGAGTATCTTGTTCTATTGCCATGTTATGCTACTCCTGATAAACGATAGAAGGCGGCTAAGTCTGAAGCATAAGTATTTCTGCCGTCATACATTCCTGTTGCGGGACTTGAAGACTGAGGAGTAAACTGCGCTCCTATGCCATAGTCTACTGCTTGTCCTGCTCCTTGTACAAGTGTTTGTCCTGCATCTACAACGTAGCCATAATCAGGAGCTTCAGGGGGATCACCTGCTATTGCGCTTCGTGCTGCATCTGTAGCCAATGTTGTAGCTACATTTAGACCAATACCTTTTGCAGTTTTACCCATTTCTGAATCAAAAAATCCACCATCGCCTGTTGCAACATCATCAACTGGTAGTTTATATGGAGTACCTTTAAAACTATCAGGTATAGAAGGAACTATTTTTTCACCAGTTAATAGGTTTGTATCTGGACTTAATAAAGAAGGTGTTGATGCTGTTGCTTGGGCTTGAGCTATTGTAGATTTATTAATTAAAGATGGCCCTTGTATAACATTAGAAATATTATCCATATCTAAATTTATAACTTGTCCATCAATCTTACCCCAATCAGATATTTGAGGATTCATATTTTGAATATCCTCTACAGAATGAAAGGCATTATCTGAAAGTCCTTTTAATGTTGTATTTTTACCTGCTGTAATACTAGACTTAAAAGGATTTAAAATATTACTTGCATTCTCAGTTATATTGGTTGAGACTTTTCCCCAAGCTTCTCCAAAAGAATTACTACCAGACTTAACCCATGTGTCAAGACCACCACCGGGTTTGAATCCAAACTTAGTAGGGTTGAATCCTATTTTCTTTAGACCAGTTTTAGTGAACTCGCTAACAAAGTTACTCACTCCTTTAGTTATAGTACCAAAAGCATTCTTAGCGGTAGTAATAAATTTTCCTGCTGAACCTATTACAAACTGTGCGCCTTTAAGTATAGTAGCTCCTATTGGACCCATAGCTGATAAAGCAGTAGCAGCTACACCGCCTATTCCTTTGAACATTGCACTTAACATTGGCCCAACGCCCGGAATAAACATAAGAGCTATTTGACCGACAATGCCTATCTTATTCATAAACTTGCCAACTTTCATAGCTACTTTTTTTATGCCCTTGCCAATCTTTTTAAAGACCTTTTTAACGCCTTTAAATATTTTACTAAAAAATCCCATTACTTAACTCCTTATTAAATAATACCTTTGACTATATCAACTATAGGTTTTATTCCTACGGCTCCAGTTCCGGCCACATCATTAGAAATAGCAGTAGCATACAATGTAGTATCTCTTTGTTCATCATTCTCATAAGCTTGTCTTAAATACGCAGCTTCATCTCTAAGTTCTTGCCACATAAAATTCTGATCGGCTGCTGAAATCTGGAAAGCTTTAGCAGCATTTTCTTGGTTAGTAGCATTTTGAGCTGCTGTATTAATAGTATTAGCTTGCCTACGCCATTGAACATTTGATTGTTCTATAGCTTGAGCATTAGCAGCGTTCCATTGATCTCTTTGTAAATCTTGTTGCTCATTAAATGTTTTAACTTGAAGGTCTATTTGATTATTAAATTTAGATGCATCTATAGCGTTAGCAGCGTTTATAGCGTTTACTCTGTTTTCTTCAGCAGCATTAAATTGCGCCATAGCATTAGCTTGTGTACTATTAAACTGTTCAATTTGATTAGCTAAACTTGCATTAAATTGATTAATTTGATTATCAGATGTTGCATTAAACTGTTTAGCTGCATTAGCAGAAGACTGATTAGATAATAGTCTTTGCTGTTCTACTTGCGTATCAAGTATTAATGCCTGTTGCTCATTACTAAGATCAGACATATCTCTTTGTAAAAAGTTTTGCGCTTGAGTAATAGCTAACTTAGTTCTTTGATCTGCCGCAGCCATATCTAAACCCGCAAGTGCCGTAGCATCTTGCATTACTCCTTGCTGTCTAGCATTAAAATCAGCTAATGAAACACTTTGCATAAATTTACTATTAGCTAGTTCTACTTGTTGAGCATCAGAGAATTTAGTNAGGTCCATACGAGCCACCATAGAAGCGTTCTCTACGGCTCTTTGTTGATCTGCACTTAATAATGCTGTACCCATCTGTGCTGCAATATTAGCAGATGTTATGTTTGTCTGCATTCTAGTGTTTAAATTTGCTAGTTCTGTTTGTTGTGCTGCTGATAAAGATTCTGAATCAGCTTGATTCTTTGCAGTTAAATTAGCAAGTCTCATTTGCTGATCATTGCTAAGATTAGCTGTCTTCATTTGTTGATCAAAGGCAGCATTCTTAGATATAAAATCAGCAGCCACTTGCATTTCAGAAAGACGTTCTTGATTAGCAGCAGACATATTTTGCTGTTCAGTCTGGTTCTTTATTTCTAATTCAGCTAATTCTATTTGCTGTCTATTACCTAAGTTCTGAGATAATAAAGCAGCTTCGTTCTGAGAATTAAGTTCAGCAGTTCTCTGTTGATTCTGTAAGTTTATTACTTTCTGTTCTTGTTGTTGNTGGAAAGATAAAGTATCCCTTTCCTGTGTAAATTGACTTTGAAGAACTTTTAAATTCTGAGAAAACTGAGCAGTCTGTGATTCCGCTGTTTGTCTATTAGCTAGATTATTTGCCCTTCTACTAGCTTCTGTTTGCGCTCTTTGTAGATTAGCTTGCTGCTCATTAGATAAATTTTGTGCTGCTCTAGTTTGGAGAGCTTGTGCATTACTTTGTGCTATAGGTAAAGCACTTTGTATAACAGAATTAAAAAGAGCATCTCTTCCTACTGTAGAAACATCTAAACCTCTTTGTGTCATCCTTTGATTGACAGCATCAACAGCAGGTTTTGCCCACGCAGGAATAGTTCCTGACTCCATACCCGCTAATAATGTTTCCATTTGTGAAGATACTAGAGCTTCTGGAGGGAGTGCAGCGATTGCAGCTATTACTTCAGGCTCTTGAGTATCTATTTGTGCTGTAACAGAAGCCGGGTCTTGAACTATAGATTGAGCTAAGTTTGAACTAATGTTTGCAGTTTCAGCAGTAAACTTAATGGCAGCATCTTGAGCTGCAATGCCTGTAACTGCTCTACGCTGATAGCTTTCATAGCCTATAGTGTCTGTGATCTTAGCAGCATCACTGTCAGCAGCCGTTCCTGTGATAGCTTCTCTAGTTTGTTTTTCGGCTTCTGGTGTAGCTGATACATTAACATCATCTCTAAAACCTACTTTGTCTATAAAAGAACTGTCGCTTATAAAATTTTCAGTAGTCCTTTGTCCTAAACCAGCCTTTACTTGACCTGCACTAAATTGAGCTGCTTGAGTAGCACCGCCAGAAAGCTTTCGTATTTCGTCAACAGAAATCGTAGGGCGATTCACATCTGTAGCAAACTGTGGGCTATTAAGAAGATCAGTTAGAAAGGCATCATAATTTCCGGGTTTTACTACACCTGCTGTAGCAGCTTCTTTTAGGGCGGCTGTAGCTTCTTTAAATGCATTAGCGTCTACGCCAGTAGGAGCTGTTATATCTTTATAAGCATCTAATTGCTGTATATCTGCATCTGCTGTTATACCAGAAGAAACATTTATATCTACTGATTGTCTTTTGTCAAACAACAAATCGGGGTCTATACGTTTGTAGTCTTTAATAAATGCCCCTGCTGCTAGTTGTTCATTTACTGTTGTTGCTGGATCATCCTTTATCCAAGTTTTAGTTTCAACATCAACACCTGCTAATGACTCTGTTGTGTCTGTATCTAAATCTGTTTTACGTTGTGTACTAGCAGCTTCTGCTGCTTCTTCAGCTTTTTTAGCTAAGGCTCCTTTAGTAGCATCATATACTCCTTCTGAAAAAGGATCGGCTGTTGTAACTGCTTCACCTGCTTTAACCTGCCGCATACGAGCTAACTCTGCCTGTACTTGTGCAGGAGTAGCACCAAACATCGCGGCAACTTGCTCTACTGTCATAGAACCATTGTTTAAAGCAGCATAGACTTGATCAACTTCAAACTTTGTGTAATCGCCATCGGTAGGTATAGCAGCAACATCAGCAGCGGTAGTAGTATCTATTGGCACTAGAGGCATTTCATCAACTAAATCATCGCCAATAGTGCCAAACACAAGTGCTACTTGCTCCGCTTCAGACAGACCAGCGAAACGAGGATCGTTGATAAGAACCTCCATAGTTTGACCAGTTGTCGGGTTTGTAAGAATTTTAGTGCCGCCAGCTTGAATAGCAGCAGCAGCATCGGCAGCGGCCTTTTCTGCATCCATGTCACGGAATACATAAGGAGTTTCAGTTGTTTCTCCAGTAACAGAATCAGTAGTCGCAGTAGCAGCATAAGGATCAGCTACAGTAACTTCTTCCCCTGCCTGTACTGCTTCCCTTCTTTTTATTTCCTGCGTTACTTGGTCTTCATTAACTCCAAACTTTGCTGCAACTTCAGCAGCCGTCATTGCACCTGACGCAATAGCATCTTGTACTGCCTGTGTTTCAGCTTCAGTGTAATCACCATCAGCAGGAATAGAAGCTACAGTAGGAGGAGGAGTATAATAAGTGCTAGTGTCTGTACCCATCGCTGGAAGAGTAGTAGTACCACCTGTAGTCACTCCAACATCAGGATCAGTAAGAGTAGTTACATCTCCCTCTTGTACTCCTTGTGCAGCAGCACCCCATTGAGAATCAGCCTCACCTGCGGAACCCGCACCACTAATATTAAAAGTATCATCAACACTTGTATAAGGTGCAGTATTATAAGGAATAAAAGTTTCATCTTTGTCTGGATCAGGCTGAACAGTTTTTGTAGCACCAACAGGGTCTGCAAGAATAGATGCAGTTGCAGCGGGTTTAGCAGCAGCAGCAGCTTGAGCATTATGAGCGGCTAAGTTTGTATTAACATAGTCTTCTGTAACACCATATTGTGTAGCTAGTTGAGCAGCAGTTACTTTACCTGAATTAAGATCGGCATAGGCTTGATTTACATCTGCCGCAGTATAGGTTGGTATTTCAGGAATATTTATTTTTGGGACATCTACCTTTACATTGAAGCCCTCATTTTCGCCTTCGTATCCACCATAGCCACCTTCTTGATAAGCGACACGACCACCTTTACGATAGTCTTCTCTTTTTCTTTGCGCTCTTTTTCTGCTACTTTTAGCCATAACCTAATTCCTATGTGTTTCTTTCAACTTTGTTTATTTTCTCTACCGTTCTCATTGTACCTAAGCCAAGCATGCCCATCAGTACTGGCATCATAGTTGATACATCAATTAAAGGTATAGTAATATCCGAGCCTGTTAAAGTCATTATAAAATTAACCATTGGTATAAAAATAAAATTTCCAGCCAGCCCCAGACAGCATGTCCATCCCACCGCTGGTCGCCAACCGGATACAAAGAGGCTTCTGTGTCGTGCTTCTGTCTGGTTGACTTCTATCTGTGCTTTAATAACATCGTGGCTATGACGTTCTGCCATAGTTGCAATATCATGTGCCAGTTTTTCTTTTAGGTCTTTGTCAGCCACAACCTTATCTAAGAGGGTTGAGACAGGACCAATTAAAGCATCAATTAAATTTAACATTACAGTATAAATGCAACGCCTATAATAATTAGAATGCCTATACCTATGACAATAACTTTGCGTCTAGGTGCATCTACAGGCTCTGCTAATTTTTCTTTAGTTCTTACAACCCAGTCTCTTAACTTGTCTATTAGTTCTAACATTATTTTGTTCCCCATCCCATATAAATGCCCAGAGCTAACGCTGTTAAAATTGCTGTTGTAACTAGCCTAGCTATTGTATTGCCTATTGTTTGTTTTGTAGTCTTCCAAGTTTCTAAAAGACTTCTTAATTCTCTAACATCATTGTAAGCATTTTCATCTGAAAGACCTATTTCTTTTAGTGCTGCTTTAGCCCCCTCTTGAGCGGCATGATGTATAATTCTCTCTAATTCTGTTTCGGTCATAATGTCCACTCCACTACCATTTAACCTTGTCAGCCCAATAAGCCGCGCTCATTTTACCCTTTTTAATGTTTTTCCCATGTCTAGCTTTAAATGATTTTCTTTTTGCTTTCATTTTTGCTGACTCTCCTGCCTTTGGTTTACCTGCTGTGCTTGCTCCTTGTTCTCCGAAACGTATTACTTTTTGTTTACCTTTTGCACACGCCTTAACCACATGGGATTTTTTAGGATGGCTAGGTGTACGCTTAGGCTTATTACAAGCCATTTTCTTTTTGTTTACTTTTTTAGCTGCCATAGTATTCTACCTAAGAAAAGTTAAATGGACATTTAGATTTTTTTCGTTTTTCATTTCTAGCAACAAGTTTGTCAATTTGTCTGTGTCCTCCAAATGTTATCGAACTAACAGCTTTAATTTTTTCTAACTCAACTTCTGAAACTAAATGGTTTTTAAATTCTACGTTAATATCATCGTTTAATGGAATGATATGAGCTAAAGGAGTACCCATTAGTAATTTAAACTCCCACGCTTTTTCTTTTGCAGGAACCATTATATTAACATTTGTTGCAGATACAGTTTTAAATTGTAAAATACCGGGAAGAACTTTTATTGGCAACTCATTACCCCATTCACATCCCATAAACATAAAAGATAGTCTACTTTTTTCACGAAAATGCCACGGACTACTCAGTTTAATATGATGAAAATTTTCAAATCCACCTTTAAATTGTGGCCTTTCATGGCTCGTAGGAGCATCTCCCAAAGCAAACTCATAAGCTACATTATTCTTCATTATTCTAAAATTACTATCAGCCCAATGCTCTAAAATATATCCTCGTTTATATAAATTAATAAAACCCGGACACGTTTTTAAATTTTTGTTGCGTATAGGAGATACATCTTTTAATTTTTCTAAGTTTGTCCACCATTCTGGAACAGCTTTAAATGCTTTAACAATAGGAGTATATTCATATGCGGGTGCTAAAGTAGTAAAACAATCAACAACTATTGTTTTTTTACGCTTAAATAATGACAACATTTAAATTAATCCTAATGCCCAAATTACTAAAGATTTTCGTATTCCTTTAGTAACTTCTGTTACTCTATGGGGCATATCAATAGGCAGAATAGTTACTAAACCTTTTTTCTTTTCAATAGAAGAAATTTTTCCGTTATAATTTATTTCTAAATTTCCTCCCTCATATTCAGAAGAATCAGATAGTTGTACAATAGCAGCACTTTTTCTTTCTACTTTACTACCCGGAGGACGCTTAACATGATCTATGTGCCAATCAAAATGTCCTCCTTTATTATAAATAGCATATTGTAATATTTCAAACTGTTCATACATTCCGTGTTTATTCCATATTTTATAAATATGAGGAATCATCCAAGCGGCATCTATTGGTGGAGCAATCCAACTTACTTTTGTTTTTCTAAAACTATGATCCCTTAGTGTACGTTCATCTGCATCTTTATGAAACTCTGTATCTTTCAATACTGTTGCGTCTGATATTTTTAAATTATCTCCAACTTTAATAATTTTATCTGCTTCTTCTAAGTTAAAAATATTTTTTAAATTAATTACATTTTCCATAATTACGGTTTTTCCGGCCAATTAACATCATAAGGAAAGCCGTCTTGTTCTGGAACATTTCTTAATTCTTGCCGATATGTAGCCCATTCTGTAGGCATTATTACATCTGATAAAGCCATCCAATCTGTTCTTCCTAAACGGTCGTTTCTATCTTGTCTTACACTAGCACAAGCTACAGAATCTATTTCGGATTGGTAAGCAGCTTCTTTTTCAGCTTTAGTACCATCTTCATCTGTATTAAATTTATCTTCTTCAACCCATACCTGAGTCCATTCATTATTTATTAAAGCAGGAGTTCCTTCTACAACCTTTTTTAAAATTGAAGATTCTGGAGGCATATTTACCGGAACTATTTTGTCCCACCCAAGATCAGCAAACGTATCAACAACTTTGCTAAAAGAAGTATTCTTATGGAGGACTTTAACTTCAGCGGCACTCTTAATAAGTCCTGTGTCTCTTTGTCGGTACTTTAACATTATATAATATCCTCTAAGCTGCTAATCTTTTTTCATTATATTTTAATCTTTCTTCAATACATTTAAATGGGTCTTCCCAATTACCATATTCTTTTTGTCTAAAAAGCGTCATGCTTTTATAATATGGATTTTTTTCTCCTTCTTGTGCATATAAAAAATAAGACATAACTGGAACTACAACCCAAGTATCTATTCCCATTGCTGCTGCTAAATGTGAAACACTTGTACAGCTTGTAATAACTAAATCACAAGAAGCAATAGCTTTTTTTGTATCCTTCCAAGTTTCTAATGATACTTTTTTAACCCAATCAGGTCTATCTTCTTCTCCTTCATCTCTTTGAAGTGAAATAAATTCTGCATCAATATTTTTAACAGCATCAAACATAAGGTCATAAGGAAACTTTTTATGATGCTGATCTTCAAACTCATTACTACCTTGCCATCTAAGTCCTATAACTTTTTTATTTTTTTTAACTTTTTTAGGTTTATTTATATATGGCTTACCCGATATGTCTTTTAGCTCAAATCCTAAAGGAACTACAGCAGACATACCACCTACCCAAAAATTATGATAAACACCAAAGGATACATCTCTTTCTGTAGTCTTTTCAACAATAGCTGATACACCTTCAACATCAACAAATAAAGGAGCTAATTCTTTATCACAAGATATAATTACTTTACAACCTCTATCTGCTATATTTTTAGCGTACCTTACCTGATGAATTTGATCGCCTAATCCTCCTTCAAGATTTAACAATACAGTGCCTTTTGATTTACCATCCCACTTTGGAGTAGATACAGCAGGTGCAGCATTACCAAATATTCCACAAAGCCGCCCCTTATCCATAAGTTTATAACCTTCTTGAAACTTTCCTTGTCTTAGTAAATGCCATCCTCTATTAAAGTTTCCTCTTAAATTATCAGGTTCTTCTTGATTTATCTTTTCAGATAATTTCCAAGCCTCTTCAAAGTCTCCTTTTAAAGTTGCACTAAGCTGTAAATCTAAATCTTTCTTTTCTACTTTTATTTTTTTATCAGACCAAAAGACAGGCTGACAGTACTCATCATAGTGTGGACCTAAAATTTCTTTAGAATCTTCATTATGTTGTTTTTCTAATTTAGGTTTAATATCGTGAAGACCCGGAATACTATGTATTACTGTATCATTTTCTTGAACTGTTAAGCTATCAATATTATTAAAGTCATATTTAAAATCTTCTAATTCAAGAAAAGTATGGATACGTTTTAGTTCTACTTCTGGATTAGCAAGAAGGTCTTCATAGTCAATAAATAAAAAACATTCAGGGAAAGTTCCATAACCTTGTTCCAAAAAGTTATAAGAAGATTTTAAATACTTTATAGATATATGAGAATATAAAAACTCTGTAAGATTTTCAGGTCTGACTACTCGTACTAATGACGCAACACAATCAGGAACATCTCTAACAGTTGCTATTATTTTTGGAGTTCTTCCTAGTACTTGGTGCATTGTATCCATTACATCCGGCATAGGCCAATTTCTATTTCTATCAAGAATAGTTCTTTCTGGAATATCATAAAAAGTTTCTATAGTACTACGCATTGTCTTTATTAATTTTTTTCGCGTTGGGTCGTTTACATCTAATAAACCGCTTTGACACCAAATAGAATTAAGAGTACCAAGAACATCAATTAATCCAGACGTTATAGATACATGAGTTTCTGGATTTTGATTTAAAATAGCCGAAAGAACAGAAGACCCGCTTCTTGGTAATCCTGCAAAAAAATGCAATTGTTTAGAATTATTCATATACATTATGGTTCGTAAGTAGCTAAAGTAAAGCCACTTTCTCCCGCAACACATTGAGTCCAAGCAGTTCCAGAGCCAACTTGAACTGGAGATGAAGTATCAGAAGTATTACCTACACCTAATTGTCCTTCACTATTTTCTCCCCATGTCCAAAGAGTTCCATCATCTTTAACTACTACTGAATGTTCATCTGCCATTGACGATGCTATATAGGATGCGCTTCCAACTTGTGATGGAGAGTTGCGAGTAAATCCATAACCGCCTCCACCTAAACCAAGTTGTCCTGATTGCCCACTACCCGCTACATACAGAGTTCCATCAGTCTTACGCGCCATGCCTTGACCAGAAGAACCCATACAAGCTTCCCAATCTGTATCACTACCTATTTGAGCAATTGATACTGAACCACCAGAAGTAGAACGCATACTTGCTCCACCTGCACCCGAACCCCATGTCCACATAGTTCCATCTGTTTTGATAATCATACTTCTTTCGCCTTGAGTCCAAACCTGTTTCCAAGTTGTTATAGAACCTACTTGAGAAGGAGCAGACTTATGCCCGTTACCGGCTGAATACGCAGGCTCGTTAAAAAAGCTTCCATTCCCTAATAAATAAGAATTATAACCATTACCGCCCCATGTAAAAAGTTTACCGTCCGAAGTAACAGCCGCTGAACGCATTTTATATTGACCATAGTTCGGAGTAGGAGGAGGGTTTAATGGTTGCCAAGAAGTTACAGCGACTTGACTCCAAGTTTCTCCACTTCCTATTTGGACAGGAGAACTTCTAGTAACACTACGTGATTTATCGCCCTGACCTAAAGCTCCAACTTCATTTTTTCCCCATGACCACATAGTTCCATCTGTTTTAATAGCAACACAATGTGCTGAACCCATAGCTACGGTTGCCCAAGTTTCTAATGATCCTACTTGAGTAGGAGATGATCGGTTAGTATAGTCACTCAGACCAAGTTGTCCATATTCATTATTGCCCCATGTAAATAACTTTCCGTCACGGATTGCTGCTACTGAAGGTTTAGCACTAGTTGATGCAGACAGATCATGCCATGCGTACGCACTACCAACATTAACTGGGGAGCTTCTATC
>JGI24006J15134_10000383_pt1 | contig 27465 bp, 14 predicted proteins | sample LinPmetageLP53_FD_15134 | JGI IMG/M metagenome (IMG submission 15134)
GGCAAGGCACCTGAAGATATAAAAGAAAAAGTTTTTAAGGGATTCGCAGAAGGTAGATCTAAGTAATGTACGAGCAAAGTTTAGTTAAAACAATAGAGCCTGTTAAAAAGACTACTATAAGTAGACTTAATAAAGGTAAAAAGTGGGATTACGGGTATAATAAAGAACATGATATTATCGTGCTGTCTCACAGCGGTCAAATAGGTGAAATTATAGAAATACAAAATTTAGTAATAGCTTTACCAAAAGCACCTAAAAACGTTTATAAGAATCCTAATGACAAGTGGGTTAAGTTTGATCAACCAAAAGAGCTAGAGCGTTTAAAAAATATATTTGATTGGAAAGCGTATCCTGAGGATCAAAAAGATCAATGGTATGACTATATAGATGAAGAGTTCAAAAGAAGAGAAGAAGGCTTTTGGTTTGTAAACAAAGGTAAACCAACTTGGATAACAGGTACTCACTACATGTACCTACAGTGGAGTAAGATTGATGTTGGAGCGCCTGATTTTAGAGAGGCAAATAGATTATTTTATATATTCTGGGAAGCTTGCAAAGCAGACAAAAGATGTTACGGTATGTGTTATCTAAAGAACAGAAGATCAGGGTTTTCTTTCATGTCATCTGCAGAAACAGTTAACTTAGCCACACTTGCAAGTGATAGTAGATATGGGATACTTTCCAAAACAGGTGCAGATGCAAAAAAAATGTTTACTGATAAAGTTGTACCTATATCAATTAACTACCCTTTCTTTTTTAAACCCGTCCAAGATGGTATGGATCGGCCAAAATCAGAGTTAGCATATAGAGTGCCGGCTAGCAAATTTACAAGAAGAAAAATCACAGCTAACGAAAAGTTAGAGGATATAGCTGGTTTAGATACAACTATTGATTGGAAGAATACGGGTGATAATAGTTATGACGGTGAAAAATTAGCATTATTAGTACACGATGAAAGTGGTAAGTGGGAAAGACCTGATAATATATTAAACAACTGGAGGGTTACAAAAACATGTCTAAGATTAGGTAGTAGAATAGTTGGTAAGTGTATGATGGGTTCAACGTCTAACGCTTTAGATAAAGGAGGCGATAACTTTAAAAAACTATACAATGCAAGTGATGTCACTCAACGAAATAGAAATGGTCAGACAAAGTCTGGTTTATACTCTTTGTTCATCCCAATGGAATGGAACTACGAAGGATTTATTGACGAGCACGGAGTTCCAGTTTTCACTACTCCTGATATCGATGTCCTCGATCCAGGTGGTGAATTAATAGACGTAGGTGTAATAGATAATTGGCAAAATGAAGTAGATGGTTTAAAAGGAGATTCAGACGCTTTAAATGAATTTTATCGTCAGTTTCCAAGAACAACAGAGCACGCATTTAGAGATGAAGCTAGAGGGAGTATTTTTAATCTTGTTAAAATATACGAACAGATAGATTACAATGAAGAAATGTCTAGAACATTAGGGATAACTCAAGGTAATTTTCAATGGGTAAGTGGAATAAAAGATACACAGGTAATATTTTATCCAGATCCAAAAGGTAGGTTTAAAGTTAGTTGGGTACCACCTGTAAACATTCAAAATAACGTTATAATTAAAAACGGTATTAGATATCCGGGTAATGAGCACATGGGTAGTTTTGGCTGTGACTCCTACGATATATCAGGAACTGTTGATGGAGCTGGCTCAAAAGGAGCGTTACACGGCCTAACTAAGTTTAGCATGGAAGATGCTCCAGCTAATAGCTTTTTTTTAGAATACTTGTCTAGACCACCAACGGCCGAGATCTTCTTTGAGGACGTTCTAATGGCTTTAGTATTTTACGGGATGCCTATACTCGCGGAGAACAATAAACCTCGCCTCTTGTATTATCTGAGGCGTAGAGGATACAGAGGGTTTAGTATGAATAGACCTGATAAGATATGGAACAAGCTATCTGTAGCAGAAAAAGAAGTAGGAGGTATACCCAACTCTTCAGAAGATATAAAACAAGCCCACGCGGCAGCAATTGAAATGTACATTCAAGATCACGTTGGCTTAAATAGAGAAGGTAATATTGGAAATTTATATTTCAACGAGCTATTAAATGATTGGAGTAGATTTGATATAAACAAAAGAACAAAACACGATGCGTCTATAAGTTCTGGTTTAGCTATAATGGCAAACAATAGGCATTTATACGCGCCTAATCCAAGTGTAAATAAAGCACCGGTAAATATAAGTTTCGCAAAATATGACCAATCTAACAATATGAGTAAAATAATTAAAAATTAAAGATGGCGGAATCAGTTATAAATACAAATTTTCCAAGCCAAGTTGTTAGCGATTTAGAGAAAATGAGCTTTGACTATGGCGAAAAAGTTGCAAAAGCCATTCAACACGAATGGTACGGTAAAACTTATGGGACAAACAATAGGTACAACCACAATGGTTCTAAATTTCATAATTTAAGATTATACGCTCGAGGTGAGCAGTCTGTACAAAAATATAAGGATGAGTTATCTATAAACGGTGATTTGTCCTATCTTAATTTAGATTGGACACCTGTTCCAATAATTTCTAAATTTGTAGATATAGTTGTTAATGGTATAGCTGAAAGATTATATGATATAAAAGCTTATTCACAAGATCCTTTCGGTGTTGTTAAAAGAACTGAATACATGCAGCAAATTCAGAAAGATATGAAAATGGCGGAGTTTGACAAGTTTGTTAAAGAAAAGTTTTTCTTAAACACTAAAGAAAGTCAAATGAAGGAATTACCAGCTACCGAAGAAGAACTATCTTTACATATGCAGTTAACTTATAAGCAAGCTATAGAGTTGGCAGAAGAGCAAGCGATAAACATGCTAATGAAAGGCAATCAGTATGATTTGATAAAAAGAAGATTTTATCAAGATCTAGTTGTATGTGGTATTGGTTGTGTTAAAACAACATTTAACACCTCTGAAGGAGTTACTGTTGACTATGTTGATCCAGCTAACTTAGTTTATTCCTACACAGATTCACCATTTTTTGACGATATATACTATGTTGGAGAGGTTAAAACAATACCTGTAAACGAGCTTAAAAAACAGTTTCCTTATATATCACAAGAGGATTTGGAAGAAATAGTATCTTCTAGAGGTAGTACTAAATACAGTGGTTATAATGGTACTAATGTTTCCATAGATGCTGATAATAATAAGGTTGACGTATTATATTTCAATTATAAAACTTATATGAATGAGGTTTATAAAATGAAAAAAACCGGCACTGGTGGTCAAAAAATTATTAAGAAAGATGACAGCTTTAATCCTGGTAAAGCTAATGACAAATATGAAAAAGTATCAAAATCGTTAGAAGTTCTTTATGAAGGTGCTTATGTATTAGGGGCAAACAAACTTATAAAGTGGGAAAAATCTTCTAACATGATGCGTCCTAAAAGTGATTACACTAAAGTAAAAATGAATTACGCTATTGTAGCTCCTAGAATGTACGAGGGTAGAATAGACTCATTAGTAAACCGTGTTACTGGTTTTGCTGATATGATACAATTAACTCATTTAAAAATACAGCAAGTTTTATCAAGAGTAACTCCAGATGGTATATTTTTAGACGTAGATGGTTTAGCTGAGGTTGATCTAGGTAATGGTACTAACTATAACCCACAAGAAGCTTTAAATATGTTCTTCCAAACTGGTAGTATTGTTGGTAGATCTATGACTGGAGATGGCGATGGCAATCCTGGTAAAATTCCTATTCAAGAAATACAAAATGGCAATGGTGGTCAAAAAATGCAGAGTTTAATAACTACGTATAACTACTACATGCAAATGATAAGAGATGTAACTGGTTTGAATGAAGCTAGCGATGGCTCTACTCCAGCGGAAAGATCTTTAGTAGGTGTTCAAAAAATGGCCGCAGCGAATTCTAATACGGCAACAAGGCATATATTGCAGTCTGGAATGTACTTAACTACAGAAGTTGCAGAGCAGTTATCTTTAAGAATATCTGATATTATAGAATACTCACCTACCAAAAATGCTTTTATAGAATCTATTGGCGCTCACAATGTAGCTACTTTAGACGAAATGTCCGACTTACATCTATATGATTTTGGAATATTTTTAGAGTTAGAACCTGACGAGGAAGAAAAACAAATGCTAGAGCAAAACGTTGCTACGGCTTTAAGCCAAGGTAGCATTGAACTAGAAGACGCTATTGACTTAAGATCTATTAAAAACGTAAAACTAGCTAATCAAGTTTTAAAAATAAGAAGAAAACAAAAGGGAGACAAAGATCAACAAAGAACCTTGGAGCAAACTAAAGCTCAAGGAGAAGCACAAGCTAAAGCATCAGAAGCGGCTTCTGCGGCAGAAATAAAGAAAAATTCTTCTATAATGGAAACACAAAAACAATTAGAAGAATTAAAAACAAACGGTAAATCTAAAATATTACAGCAAGAGGCAGATATAAAAGAAAAGCTAATGCAATTAGAGTTTCAATATAACATGCAATTAAAGCAATTAGAGGCAAAAACAAAATCAGAAAATCAAATTTTAGCTGAAAACCGTAAAGACGACAGAACAAAAATACAAGCATCTCAACAAAGCGAGTTAATTGATCAGAGAACTAACTCAAAACCACCTAAAAACTTTGAGTCTACAAGTAATAATACATTAGGTGGGCTTGACATGGGTATGTAAATTTATTAACTATTATTATATTATATTATGGCAAAAAAGAAAAAAGAAGAACCAATCGTAGATAACGATACTGGCTCGTTAAAAGTAAAAGAAAAAGTTGAAAAACAACCAGATAGTAAGGAAACAAAAAGCGATGTTACTGAAGTTAAAGAAAAAATGGTTAAACCAGCAGAGGTTTATGAAGAAACGATAACTAAAGTAAACATTGACGAACCTAAAAAAGAAACTGAAGAGATTGAAGAGGTTTCTGAAAAAGTTTCCGAAGAAGTTGTTGAAACTGAAATATCTTTACAAGACATTAGTAACGAAGAAAAGGCTGAAGAAATAGCAAGTGTAGCTAGTAAAGCTATAAAAGAATCAATGCAAGAAAATATTGATTTACCAGAAAACATACAAAAGTTAGTTGATTTTATGGAAGAAACTGGCGGTGATTTAAACGATTACGTAAGTTTAAACAAGGATTATTCTGAAATGGATAATCAAGATATACTACAAGAGTATTACAAACAAACAAAACCTCATTTAAACAACGAAGAGATTAACTTCCTCATGGAAGATCAATTCTCTTTTGACGAAGAAGAAGATGAAGACAAAGATATTAAAAGAAAAAAACTAGCGTTAAAAGAGCAAGTTGCCAACGCTAAAAGCCACTTAGACGGGCAAAAGTCTAAATACTATGAGGACATTAAAGCCGGAAGCAAGTTGACTAACGATCAGCAAGAAGCTTTAGAGTTCTACGATAAGTACTCGAAAGAGGCAGAGCAAACAAAACAATACGAGGAAAAAGCTAAAAGTACTTTCTTAAATAAAACCAATAGGTTTTTTGGAGATCAATTCAAAGGTTTTGATTATGAGATCGGAGAAAAGAAATTTAGACTTAACGTAAGTGATGTTAATAAAGTAAAAGAAAACCAAAGTGACATAAATAACTTTATAGGAAAGTTTCTTGATAAAGATAGACAAATGTCAGATGAGGCTGGTTATCACAGGGCTTTATTTACCGCAATGAATCCAGATACTATTGCTAATCATTTTTATGAACAAGGAAAGTCAGATGCGTTAAAAGAAAGCGTCAGTAATTCTAAAAACATAAACATGGACCCAAGACAAGAGCTAAACAATAGCTTTAGTTCTAGTGGTACAAAAGTAAAAGTGCTTGGTGACACCACTGCTGATTTCAAATTTAAAATTAAAAACAAAAACAAATAAAAATTTAAAAATTTAAAATTATGGCAATATCAAATCCTGGTGGTTTGTTAAATAGCGTGCCTGCTCCTTTTAAGCAAACGCTAGCAACAAACTACTTAGACCTCAACGGCGCAGCTGGGTGGGGACAACAATATGTACCAGATCTAATGGAAAAAGAAGCTGAGGTTTTCGGACCAAGAACAATATCAGGTTTCTTACAACAAGTTGGAGCTGAAGAATCTATGACGGCTGATCAAGTTATTTGGTCAGAACAAGGTAGATTACACTTATCTTATAAGGCAACTGTAGCGACTGGTGGTGGAACAGTTATTGGTGCTGGTGGTGGTGCTTCTTCGAGAATCACGCTTACAAGTGATATCGACGGTAGAGCGTTAAACGCTGCTGGACACTCTATTAGAGTTAATGATACAGTTATTGTATCTGACTCTATTAATGGAGTTGTAAAATGTTTAGTTGGTGCTGTTACAGCAACTCAAATCGATGTTGTACCTTACGCTAATGGCGCGCTTGTATTAGCAAATGGACCTGGAACTGGACTATCAACTGTATTAGTTTTTGGTTCTGAATTCGGTAAAGCGGATAGTTACAGATCAAGTACTGGTACTGAAGTTAGTAGTAGAGGTGCTAATGAGCCAGACTTCCATACGTTCTCAAACAAACCAATCATCATGAAAGACTACTACGAAGTATCTGGATCTGATGTTTCTAAAATTGGTTGGGTTGAAGTTACGTCTGAAGAAGGTGCTTCTGGATACATGTGGTACTTAAAAGCTGAGTCTGATACTAGAGCTCGTTTTAATGATTACATTGAAATGGCTATGCTTGAAGCAGAGAAAAATGACGCTACTTCTGATTTAGATGGTTCTGCTTGGTTAAATGGAACGGCTGCTACTGATACTGTTGGTACTGAAGGTTTATTCGCTGCTATTGAAAGCAGAGGTAATATTACTTCTGGAATTACTGGTTTTAGTGCTCTTATTGATTTAGCTGAATTTGATTCTATCTTAGCTGAGTTTGATTCTCAAGGTGCTATTGAAGAAAACATGCTGTTTGTAAACAGATCTGTTTCTTTAGCAATGGATGACATGCTTGCTGCAATGAATTCTTACGGTGCTGGCGGTACATCTTACGGTGTATTTAACAACTCTGAAGATATGGCATTAAACTTAGGTTTTTCTGGTTTCCGAAGAGGTTCTTATGACTTCTACAAGTCTGATTTCAGATACTTAAACGACAAGGCTACAAGAGGTGGTATTAATGCTACTGCTGGAAATAACGCTATTAGAGGTATAATGGTGCCAGCTGGAACTTCAACTGTATATGACCAAATGTTAGGGAAAAATCTTAAACGTCCGTTTTTACACGTTCGTTACAGAGCTTCTCAAACTGATGACAGACGAATGAAAACTTGGACAACTGGTTCTGTTGGAGCTGCTACGTCTGCTTTAGATGCAATGCAAATCCACATGTTAACTGAAAGATGTTTAATTACACAAGGTGCTAACAATTTCATGTTATTGAAATAAGCACAATTATTTTAAAGAGTCGGGGCTTCGGCCTCGACCCTTTATTTTTATTAATTTTATTATATATTATATTATGGCAAAGAAAAAAGAAAAAGTGCTTACACAGGCGGACCCTGGAGATGAGCACATGGAACAAGTGGTAGTTGAAACTCCACCGGTTGTAGAACAACCAAAAACAACAGAAAGATTAAAACCTAAAAACGAGTGGGAAATTAAAGATAGAATGTACTATTTAAAAGGAAATAAAAAACCTTTATCTAGATCTGTTAAAGCCACTGGTATTTATTGGTTTGATGAAAAAGTAGGTTACGAAAGAGAGCTTAAGTATTGTCAAAACCAAAAAACGCCTTTTGTAGATGAAATGAAAGGTGATCAAAGATTAGAGCATATTATATTTAGATCTGGATCTTTGTTTGTTCCAAAAGAACAAACTGTTTTACAAAAATTATTATCTTTATATCACCCAGATAGAAACATTTTGTATAAAGAATACCAACCAGCGATGTTAGCGGCTGAAGAAATAGACGTGTTACATATACAGGTTGATGCGCTTATTGCTGCTAAAAGTTTAGATATAGATACAGCTGAAGCTATAATGAGAGTAGAAAAAGGCTCTGAAGTGTCTGGATTAAGCACTAAAGAACTTAGAAGAGATTTGTTAGTTTTTGCTAGAAAAAACCCTAAGTTATTTTTAGAATTAGCTGACGATGAAAATGTAATACTAAGAAACTTCGGTATAAAAGCTGTGGAATCTGGTATACTAAGACTATCAACTGATCAAAGAAACTTTTTATGGGGTTCTAATGGAAGAAAAATAATGACTATTCCGTTTGATGAACATCCTTATACCGCTTTAGCGCATTGGTTTAAAACTGATGAAGGTATGGAGATTTACTCTAATATAGAAAAAAGAATGAATGAATAACAAAATAATATGGTTGCCCTTCGGGGCGACCATTTATTAAAATTTAATTTTATGAAAAGAAAATCAAAAGGATTAGGTGATACGATACATAAGGTTACTAAATTCTTAGGAATAAAAAAAGTAGTAGATAATGTAAGTAAAGTTACTAAAAAAGATTGTGGTTGTAAAAAAAGACAACAAACATTAAATAGATTCTTTCCTTACGATAAATAAAAAAAAATATGATTAGTATAGACACAGTATATCAAACGGTGCAAGCTTTGGCTAACAAAGAGCAGAGAGGCTATATAACGCCTCAAGAGTTTAACTTGTTTGCTAATCAAGCATTAAACGACATATTTGATCAGTACATATATGATTTAGCAGCTTTTACCGAGAGAAGACCAAAGATGGACATGCTAGGTGATTCTGTTGGAACTGTTATGCGTAAATTAGAAGCATACACTTCATTTGTTAACGTAACGGGTGGAACAACGTTACCACCTGGAGTACATACTGGGCAGATTTTTTTAGGGGCTGGTGGTACTAGAAGAACATTAAAAGAGATTGATCCAGATTTAGTTTCTGATTTCTATGCTTCAAAATGGCATAAGCAGGGGTTTACTGATGCAGTGTTTTTTAAAGATGGGCACAAAAGAATTCAAGTATGGGATAAAACAGGACAAATTCTCACAAATGTTACAGTTGAGGTTATAAGTGGTAGGCCAGCTATGTGTTACTGGGGATATACAGTTGTAAATGAAAAAGCGACATATAATCCTGGTACAACGCAAAATATTGATTTAGACCCAGCTGAACAAGCAGATATTGTTATTAAAATATTAAAGATGGCTGGTATATCTACAGAGGATCAACAGTTATACTCTGCCGGTGCAGCTGAGGATGCAGTGAACACTCAAGAAGAAAATAAATAACTATGGCTTTAACAAACGCAAGCGGCGGTGGGGGCGCTACATCTCCATCTACTTATTACCCAGGTAACAACCATGGGGAGTATCAATTTATATATATAAGTGAAATAATAGATAATTTTACCGCTGCCTATGTTGGTGAGGGTAAAATACTTCAAAGTGTACTTAAGGGAGACGTTACTTTCCATGCTTATAGAGCATTGCAAGAACTACACTATGACACTGTTAAGTCTATAAAATCGCAAGAAATAGAGGTTTGCCCAAACCTAATAATGCCACTGCCACATGATTATGTTAATTACGTTAAATTAGCTAGTGTAGATAGCAACGGTATAGAACACGTCTTATACCCAATGAGACATACTAGCAACCCGTTTGCTATAGAACAAAACTACACAACAACACTAGCGGATGGCGAAACAACAGAAGACACTTGTCAAGACTGTGGGGACACGGGTGCTACCTATGTATACAATGGTTCTGATTTAGAAGATCAAGATATAGATTGCTCTGCGAGTGAGGTAACGTGTTCTTATGACACATCCTGGAGTCTAGCAACGGTAGTTGATGGTGATACAGCTGATCCAGAAAAAATTGCAGGAGCTAGCGCAACTAGAAATTACTTAAATAGAGTATATGGAACTGATGTTGATGGAGTTGGTAGTCCAGGGCGTACTGCGTATTGGTACAAACTATTTGATGCTATAGATTCTTATTGTAACTGCCTAGCCAACAATGGGGTTGCCTCCATTGATTCTTGCGGTGTTAATGACGGTAGTAATTGGACTAATTTTCCTGTAACAGACACTTCTCCTACTTTAAACGTATTTTTTCAGATGGGGAATGGACCTTGGTCTCATATTAGTAATACATCAACCGCAAATATTACATCAACAATCTCAGCATCAGGACTATTTCCATCTCAAACAGTTATTAGCCCTGAAAGCGCTAGCCACACTTCAGATTCTTGGGATAGATATAGAAACGCTAGTAGCGGAGGTAGTGTAAGTAATGATAATTTAGGACAAAGATACGGTTTACAAGCAGAGCATGCCCAGACAAATGGTAGTTATTATATCGACGACCTAAACGGTAACATACATTTTAGTTCTAATATATCGGAGCAAACTATAATTTTAAAATACTTAAGTGATGGTGTTGGTACTGAAAATGATTCTATGATACATAAGTTTGCAGAAGAAGCTATGTACAAGCATATAGCTTATGGTTGTGCTTCTGCTAGAATAGATATTCCAGAAGGCGTTATACAGAGATTAAAAAAAGAAAGAGCAGCGGAAACAAGAAAAGCAAAAATAAGATTATCAAATATTAAAATTGAGGAAATTGCGCAATTGATGAGAGGTAAATCTAAATATATACAACACTAATATGCCAGAGTTAAAACATACTTTTAGGGGTGGTAAAATGGAAAAGGATCAAGACGAGAGAATCGTCCAAAATGGTCTTTATAGAGAGGCTTTAAATATATCTGTTTCAACTTCAGAAGGATCTGATGTTGGTTCGGCTCAAAATATATTAGGTAATATACGTGTTAGTGAGGCAACTAAAGGTTTAACTCAAGATAATGCAACTTTATCTGGCGAGCTAATAAACGAAGGAGGATCTTGGGCTTTTGGAGGAACTGATAAATTCACAAACAATCATATAGCTGTTACCGTAGACCCACAGACAGATAAATTATATAGATTTGTTAACTCAGTACTAATAGCAGATGAATGGTCGGGGGCTAACTCAATGGTAACAATGATGATGGATAGAATTGTAGAGTTTGATACTAGTAAACCCCTTGACGCTAATTGGCAAGTTAAAGAATCAGCTGTTATGGTTGATATTTATTACGTAAAAGACGTGGCTGTTACTCCAGAGATGCTATGTAATGATAATAGTGGTGATATGATTAGGTTTAAATTAATACCAGCACCAACAGCTACGCTAAATAAAAAGAATCAGTTAAGATGGGGCATGAGAGTTTTTAGTAGTGATGCTAATGGGGTTATTTTAGAAGGTTTTATTACAAACGTAGACTATGTTAGTGGTTGGATTTATGTGCAAACTAATTCTATTGGAGTAGAAAATTGGACTGGTGGAGTTGTGGAATTTTTTGGAGATAGAAACTTAAACTTTGATCCTGATAGAAACATAACAGGTATAAATATACTTGATGGCATGATATTTTGGACAGATAATTATTCTGAACCAAAAAAAGTAAACATCAAAAGAAGTAAAATGGGTAGTAACACCTCTTTGTGGTCAACAACGCCCGGTTTAATAGGTAGATATCAAAGCTTGCCTGTCATGAAAATAGATGATTTTTTACAACACACCGTTTTAATTGCGGATGAAAAAGTTACTTATGACTGTGCTATAGATGATTTAGTTTGTGACGATGGTTCTGGTTGGGTTCAAAGTAAAGATATTGACGATCCAATACCACCACCAGAACCGGTGGACGATACAAATCCTTTGTTAAATCAAGAGGAGCAATGGATCGATGATTTAGCTAATTCAACTGGAAGTGGAGGTTACTCTGGAGCGGCGCAACTAACTCTAGATGATGATGCGTTAGAACCAGATCAATCTCAAAATTACTCGTTATAATGATGAAAAATAAAAAAGCATCTCCATTAAAATTTCAAACCATCATGTCAACGATGGTGGCCACTATATCAGCTGGTATAAATTCTGGAATTGAAAAAATAAATGAACTAGGAAAACCTAGACCTCAAGTAAATGATCTGTGTGAATTTTCAGAAACATGTAGGCCTGTTTTTGTATTAGAAAAACACATGACGGTTATTCGAAAGGGTCCAACCATGCCTTTAGATATAGAATTATATCAATTTGCTGACGGAACTAACACAAACTATGTAACAGAAGGCGTTGCTACTAAAGCTGTTTTTTATGGAAGTTACATGGATTCTACACATAATTATACAGAGGATATAGATACGTTATTAGCTGGTAATTGGCCTCCTTTACAAACTGGTTATGGTAGAGGTATTGATGGTTCTAATATAAGTGCTTTTTACACTAGAAATAAAGTTCAAAAAAAGGCTGGCGATGAGGTTATAATACCTATAGATATAACTCAATCGGGTGAAGATTGGGAAGCAAACGATCAACTAATAATCAAGCATGATTATGATGATGGGTTTGGTAACATAAAAACAGCCACTTGTAGATGTCAAATAATAACAGCGGCTCAAACGAGATGGATTGATGACGGTATGGGTGGTGAAGATTGGGTAAGTCCTAGTTGGAGCCCTTATTCGCATCACTCTACAAATCCACCAACTAACTTTCCTTCACCGGGAACAAAAGCTACTTGGGGTATGTATAAACTTCCTGGTGATGGGGCTGACAAATTTGTTCACGCTAAGATTATGTCTATGTCTGGTAACTTCCCAATACTAGGAACAAAAGGAAGCCACGCATACGAAGTTGAATTAGTACAAATAGAGCCTTTATTTAAAGTAAAATTCCCTAGATTTTCTTATAGATATAAATATGAAGACGGAGAATACTCTGTTTTTGCACCTTGGTCTGAAATAGCTTTTGTGCCAACTGGATTTGACTACTCACCTAAAAAAGGTTATAACTTAGGCATGGAAAATGCTCTAAGACTCTTGAAGGTTTTAAACTGGAGGCCAAGTAATTGCCCTAAAGACGTTGTTCAAATTGATATATTATACAAAGAGTCTAACTCGCCAAACGTTTATACGGTAGAAACATTCCAAAAAGATGATCCAATACCAGCTGGTGAAACACAGAACTACTGGGACACCCCCGCTAATGGTAGTCATTTTGGTAAGTATACCATTAAAACAGAGTTAATACATAAGGTTGTTGCTTCTAATCAATTATTAAGACCTTGGGATAATGTGCCAAGAAAGGCTATAGCCCAAGAAGTTACCGCTAATAGATTAATATTTGCTAACTACTTACAACAATACAATGTAGAAAAAATTGATTCTTTAAACGAAAGAGTAAGTATTAAACCATCGTTTTTCACACAGGTTGAAGAATTAAATCCTTGGGGAGAAACTGATGCTGTAGAAGATAATGGTGAGTTAGGGCAACCAGTTAAATCTTTAAAATCACAAAGAACATACCAATTAGGAGTTGTATATAGAGATAAGTATGGTAGAGAAACTCCAGTATTAACATCAAAATCAGGATCTGTTGATATTCAAAAACGTGCTGCCAGCTTACAAAATAGATTAAATGTTAGACTAATGTCAGATCCACCTTATTGGGCTGAATCATACACTTTTTACATAAAAGAAACTTCTAACGAATATTACAATCTAGCTATGGATCGCTGGTACAATGCTAAAGATGGTGGCGTTTGGCTTTCCTTCCCTTCTTCTGAGAGAAATAAAATAACTGAAGATAGCAATTTAATATTAAAAAAGAAACACGATTCTAACGCTTTTACCGAATATGATGTTTCTTACAAGGTATTGTCGATAAAAAACAACGCGCCTAAGTTTATAAAAACAGACGCTAAATATTGGGGATCAGCACCAATAATGTTACCTCCACCTGGCTGGGGTCATGTTGGTAACTGGGATACTGGTATGTTACATCCAACTGGATTACCGCTACCTAATAGGATGAATATAGATGTAATAGCAGAGTACTTTGATTCCACAATGTTAAAAGGTTTATCTGGTTTTAATGGAGCTCAGATTAGAATAACACAGTCACCAGGCGTACCATCAGCATACAATGATGTCGCTAGTGATTTAACAAATTACACTAATTGGTATGACGTTGCTAACATTAGTTATATTGGACCTCCAACTGAAACTTATTTTGATGAAAATGGTTTTGAGCAAGAAGTGCAGGGTCAAGCCACTAGGTTAGTTAGAATAGCACTTGAAACAGCTTTTGGTGATGATGCTTTGTTTTGTGTGTCTGATTCCGTTATAACACCTTTCGTAGTTAACACCGCCAACTCTAATATATCTATGGCTAGAGGTTTATCTATAGAGGCTAGAACCATGCAAGAAAAAGAGAAAGCTCAATTTCAGGGTAGATTCTTTGTTAAAGTTTTAAGAGATGCTAACGTTGAGGCTAATATAGTACAATCTCAAAGAGTAGAAGGCGATAAGTACCAAGTGCTACAATCTAAAGATTTAAAATATATATGTGTTGCTCATCCAGGCACACAAGATTGGAACCATGATCCAACTTACTATATACCACCTAATTTAGATTGGGCTAGTGGAGTTACTCAAGACAGAACACATTTGGTTAGTTCTTATGGTAAGTATGCAGGAAGATTAGCTCCTTACTTAGATTCTGCAGTTGCAGTTCAACTCCCACCTTCTTCTTCTCCGTACTGGCCTTATGGACCTAGTAACTTTACAGATGGTGTTTTTACAAAACCAGGACCAGACGGCAACTGGTGGAACAATGTAAATGCTGATTTAGGTTATTTATCTGGTAATCCAAAAATATTTCCTGACACAAGTCCATCTTTACACGGTTGGCCAAGTTATGGTCCTAAAAGCCTAGCTTGGGCCCCTCCAGCTATGTGGGGGCTTGCGGTTGGTGAAAAGGCTAGTGTTAGTGCTGGTACAATGCAATATGACTATTTGTCTGCAACTTCTTATCCGGATGGTGCTATTCTTGATTTATCTATGGGATGTGATGCTGGTGGTACTGGTAACGGTCAAACAGCTGGGGATTGCATAGCCGATCCTATTCATACTTGGACTTATACTGGTGGTATTGGTACGGAAGGGGCTGTTATAGCCGCTAATGCTAAAGATAGCAAGCTATATCCAACTGCTGGTAATCCATTTGCCTTACCCGCTGTTTGGGGTAATCAAGGTGATTTACTATCAGATCCCGCTGCTGCTGGTGGCGCTTGGCCACAAGGAAAGCAACCATATTATGATTTAAGCACAATGACCAAACTAAGGGTTCACTGGTACAGCTTGTGGAGAGGTAGAGATGACATACTTAGTGATTGGCCTTTAGGTCGTTTTCACCCTGATAGATGGTTTATAGATAAAGCTGGTGCAGCTAGTGGAGGTAGTGGCGCTGGTATATGGGACGATGGAAATGTGTCTTTCATGCAAGTTTCATATTGGGGCGTTGGCTCTGAGGCTTCTTATAATAGAGAGTCTAACACTGTTTTAGCAGCTAAACACCAGCCTTCTGAACTTCTATTTGCAGATGCAATGGCAACTGTTGGTACTATGTTTAGGTTTAAACAAGATCCGGATCAAATCGTTTACACTATAACTAGAGCTGAAATTGAGCCAGATATATGGAATTATGAATCACCCGTAGGATCATGGGGTTATTCAGATGATGGGACTGAAGTCAAAGGTGGGGGTGGAATGATGGGTGGTTTAGCGCCTCCTTTTGGTGGGTATGTTAAAGGTAGCAATTTAGCTGGTGCAACGGCATTTATATCTGATGTTGTTGAGCGTAAAACCCACCACACTAATAGAGCTAAGTTAACTGGTGGCGCTCCATACAACCGTAGAGTTAGATACACTATAACTTTAGATAAAATAATAGGTACAGAGGGTCCGTCTGCTTTTCACCCTATAACAAATCACGTTGATGTTGATGGTCTTTCTAATATAAAAAGAGGAAGGATGAAGTATAGTACTGACCTACCTAATCTAAGCACTACTTATGGAGCCACACCACCTTCGCAGTCGTGGTATAATCTTAATTCTTATTGGAACGCGGCCAATGGAGCTGGTGGAAGTATAAACTCTCAACCAAACGATATAAACGATTCCTACTACACTAATAACCCTAAAGCATATATTGGATTACATGAAAGGGGTTTAAACGAAACAACTATTGAGGTTATATCCTTGTATACTGGTAAAGATAGAGACTTTCCAATGAGTAACAACCCAGCTATATGGGAAACAGAACCAAAGGAAGATGTTGGTTTAGACATATATTACGCGGCTAGCCCTTCTTATCCTATTCAATTAAAAAGACATAGGTGGGATGGTAATTTAACTGGTGCAGATGGAAACACTGGTAGTGATGAAGTAGACGCAAGTGGTGCTAATTGGTATGACTTCTCACACAGAAGCGAGGAGATAATAAAAGTCGGCTCAACTGTTATCGCTGATGGCTTTCAAGAAATGAAAATATGCGCTGTTAAAGGTGATGTTATATTTTTTGATAGAATAATAGAGGACGACGCTGATGTGTTAACTGATTTAGGAGTTGGAATGACCTTGAAAATTATTTGGCAAGGAGAAGGTACTTATTATGGCGCTACAAACGATACTGAGTGGGTTGAGGTTACTGTTACTGAGGTTTTAAGCAATTCAGCTTATAGAATTGGAGACTTTAACAATCTACAGGGTCACACCCATCAAGTACTACACGGTTTAGGTTATTTCAATTGCTATTCTTACGGTACTGGAGTTGAATCTAATAGAATAAGAGATGATTTTAATGCCATAACAATAGACAAGGGTATTAAAGCGTCCATGCCTTTAGCTGAGCAGTTTAAAGAAGAGAGAAAAGGTAGTGGCTTGATATTTTCTGGTATATATAATTCTACTAGTGGTGTTAATAGAACAAATGAATTTATCCAAGCCGAGCCAATAACTAAAGATCTAAATCCAATAAATGGTTCAATTCAAAAATTATTTGCTAGAGATACTGACTTGGTTACATTTTGTGAAAACAAAGTATTTAAAATACTTGCTAAAAAGGACGCATTATTTAACGCTGACGGAAATACAAATGTAACTTCTAATCAAGCTGTATTAGGTCAATCAATTCCATTTGGCGGTGAGTATGGTATATCAAAGAATCCAGAATCTTTTGCGCAAGAATCATATAGACTATATTTTACAGATAGAGATAGAGGATCTGTTTTAAGACTATCTAAGGACGGTTTGACACCTATTTCAGATGCAGGCATGAAAGATTGGTTTAGAGACAACCTAAGGTTCTCTAAATCATTAAGGGGTAGTTACGATGATAGAGACAATCAATATAATTTAACCATAGAAACTATGGATCAAGATGCTAACGAGAAAGCTTATACCGTTAGTTATACTGAAAAAACAAGAGGATGGGTTAGTTTTAAAAGCTTTGTTCAACAAGGTGGTATTAGTCATAAGAATACCTATTACACCTTTCCATCTAATAAATACAACAGAATAACCGCAAACAACCCTTGGGGACATGCGTATGGAGCTGCTTTAGGTGTTTTAGATTATACAGCTGAAATTTACCAACATAGTTTAGATATAGATTTAAAACGACTTGTTACATCAAATTCCAATGGTAGTCCAAATATTGTCGTTACGGACGGTCAAGGTACTATACTGCCTGGTATGAATGTAGAGGGAGATGGTATACCAACAGATACTAGAGTCGACCTAGTAAATTGCGATGGTAGTAACTGCTTAATACAACTAAACTTTGGTATTGGTCTACAGACAGGTGTTTGGATAATAACTAATACAGAATTAACATTTACAACCGCTAGAAATAGATTCTATGATGTTGACTCTTACTCTATGGTTAAAGTGTTATTTAACGGCGCACAAGGCACTGTTAAAAGATTTAAAACCCTTAATTACGAGGGTACTCAAGCAAGAGTAACTCAAGATACATCTAATCTTCACCAAATAATAGATCCTTCAACTATGGTTATAGTTCCAATAGGGCAGGATTACTATGATAATCACCATAAACTAGGTTGGAGAGTACATAACATATATACTGATCTGCAAGAAGGTCAAATGGCTGAGTTTATTGACAAAGAAAACAAATGGTTTAATTACGTTAGAGGTTATAGTGAAGCAGGTGATGGTGATTTCTTAGATACAGGTGAGTTTTCTTTACAAGGGTTAGGTTTTACTGGAGATTTAGACGACCCTATTTATGGTTGTACTGACATATCGTCTCCGGAATATGATGATACCGCAAATATAGATGATGGTAGTTGTTGGACTGGAGCTGAGGGCTGTACGGATCCAAACGCCTTAAACTTTAATGCAAGTGCTTTAGATGACGATGGTTCATGTATATTACCTGTTTATGGGTGTACAGATATTACAGCATTTAATTTTGATCCTCTACAAGACCCTGTGCCCAATGTAGATGATGGTTCATGCTACCCAGTTATTATTGGTTGTTTGGATACTTTAGCTTTTAATTATATTACCCCATCAGGATCTCCTCAATTAGACGTTAACACGGCTTGCGTTGATGATAGTGGAGCTCCAAACGGTTACGATGGAGTTAATTGTTGTATAGATGTTATACCTGGTTGTACGGATCCAACCGCTATGAATTATAATGCATTAGCAAATACAGATGATGGTACATGTGAATACTGTATATATGGTTGTATGGATGCTGTTTATGATAATTACGATGCTAACGCAACATGTGATGATGGTTCATGCGCTGACAATGTTTATGGTTGTACAGATGTATTCTCTCCAGATTACGATCTAAATGCAAATATACCATGTAATACAACTAATCCTGACGATGTGGATCATTACGATGGCGTTAGTGTAACTATTGACCCTAGTAAAGACAACTCATGTTGTGGTACTAGCGGATGCACGGATGCTTCTGCGTATAATTATGATCCAACTGCAACTGCTGATGATGGGTCTTGTATTTACAACTCGGCTGTCGGTTGTACAGATGATTCAGCGGTCAACTATAATCCTGGTGCTACAGTACCTTGTGATGGCACTAACAGCGCTGAACCTTGTTACGGTGCTCAATCAGGTCCAGATTGCTGTTGTAACCCTTGTGTAGATGGCTGTAGAAATCCATCAGCAGATAACTACGATCCTTTAGCTACCTGCGATGACGGATCATGTGTTTATGGAGGATGTAATTATGGATGTATGGATGTTAATGCTACAAACTATAACGCTGATGCAACGTGTGATGATGGTACTTGTTTAGGTGTAACACCACCAAATTTTGCAACTGGATGTACAGACCCAACTGCAACCAATTATGACCCGCAAGCGGTCGTTGATGACTTATCGTGCTCGTATTGTCATCCATCTGCTGGGTGTATGGCATGGATGGCGCCGGAAATCTGCGTGGATCTAACCTCTTTTAATAATGGTAATTTAACTTCAGTATATTTTCCAGGACAAGTATGGACAGATTCATTACACTTCTGGGAGTTTTGGGCTGAACACTTAAATGACACGCTTGTAAACGTAAGTATTGATGGAGATGTACTAGAGACATTTATGAGTGGATGTTGTATGAGCGGATTAACCATTCCAAAAGAAATAATTACTAATTTAGATAAAAACGGAGATCCATATTAAAATATGAATATAATATTAAGAGCAAACATAATTGATGAGGGTGTTAACGTTCAATACAAAGTATTACCGCTACCGTTAGAGAATAACACTGTGGAGTTATTAATATCACCTGTAAGCGGCTACACTATAATAAGTGATGATTTTTCTCATGGCTTATTACCAACTCAAATAACTTCAATGTCCTTTGTTCAAGTTGGTCCTAATGTTGTTGCATCTGTTCAGGTTTCTGATACGATAAACAATAGTGTAACGCAAAATATTTCTTTACCCATAATAATAGAGTCAAAATTAAATATTGACATATTTAAAATAAACAGCATAGTAAAAGAAATAAAAAATACTACTAGCCAAACTTTATCTAGTTTTCCAACTTCTATAGACGTAGATAGACAGGTACATACTATAACAAATCAATTGGGTAACAAGGTTTTAGTTTTATCAAAAACAATAGTAGCTATTAATGGTTACTATTTTGATCACGAACCTAATTACAATATTACTGGTAACCACGAAAGATACAGTGTAACAAGTGATATTATTAGAGGTGTAAACAATAAAATCATAAGAAAAACTTTTAACGTATACTACACTTCCCCGTTGGACTTAAAGTCAGTAGGAGAAGATGATAATATAGAGTTTTTTGCTAGTACATATAAAGAACAAGCAAGACCAAGTGCTAAGGTAGCTAAATCTAAAGATGATTATGATATATATTCTTTTGACAAAGGTAGGCAAATAGGAATTCAGGGCGGGATAAAAATAATGAAAATAAGAGGTGTTCCAGGTACAGAGTTTAAGTTAATGATACATGATAGTTTAAAGAAAACATATAACTTTGCTTCAGGAGTGTTTGAGGCTGGTGGTGGAATGTTGATTGACAAAATACCATCTATAATAGGTGATTCTGCGTACGGAGAATATATTATTGCTGCAAAAATACCAAAATCATCTACAAACCAAAGCATACAAGTTACGCTAAACACTGACAAGGTCATTGATCACCAAGCGTTGCAAGTTGCTTTAAATCCAGAATTAAATCCTGCTAGCAGTAGTGATATAGTTTCAACAAGCATTCAGTCTATACTTCCTTCAACTCAAGTTATAGGTAAAGAAGTACAGCAGGTTGTAACTGAGCAAGAGGGTGTAATCGCCTCAGTAATGACATTTTTATTTGGTAACAGTGAATCTACTTACACTGTTGATAAAATAGAATTTCAAAAAAATGGTGTCAACAATAGTTCTACTACTAGTGTTATTTCTGATAAAGCAGAATATAAAAAGAAATCTAGTGACATAGAGTTTACAGCGTTATTACGACCAACCGATAGATCTAAAGGTATACAAATAGTAAGACAACCACTACACTCTTCTAAGGATGCTTTTGTTAATTGGGATAGTGGGTCAGGCAAAGCCACAGCGCTTACAAGTGGTGGGGTTTCAATAACCAACGATTGGTTTATGAGCGTTGCGGACGTAGCAGCTGCTCCTATGTTTGAAATAACTACAAGAGTCTTTGGAGTTGGAGAACCATTAACGTCCGATGATTTATTTACGTTTATACAGATTGAAGGTAGGATAACTGGTATAACTCATGGTAAAGGAGATATAACAGCAAAACTTGATTTAACTAATTTTACAACACTAGGATCATTATAACATGGCATTAATAAACATATCATTTCCCTACGCTTTAAACGTTTCAGTGCAACCAACAGACACACTGTACGCTACGCTAACGCTACCTTCTGTATCACCAAACAGTCAGTCTGGTACAAATAATCCAAACATGAGTTCTAAAACAACTCCTATGGCCGTAGGTATTGTAACACAAGTTAATCACGCTCTTAATACTATTCAGTATGATGATAGTGGTTTTTCGGGAATAGTGCTGACTAGCGCTCATTATTTATTTTTTAGCAAAGATAGAATTGCAAATGTATCTGGATTAATAGGTTATTTTGCCGAGGCAGAGTTTAGAAACGAAAGTACAAAGCAAACTGAAATACACGCTACAGCGGTAGATTTTGTAGAAAGTAGTAAATAATCGCTAAAAAGTGTAACTATAATTGTAATAAAATATAATAAAATGAATGAAAAAGAATTAAAAGAAGAAATAAAAGCTTTAGATCAAAAAGCCTCAACAAACAAGTTGGTATGGAGGCAGTTAACTGATAGTGATTGGGAGACATTAAAATCTTGGTGGGCAGCTTGGCCTGACTGGCCTGTTCCACCCGCTAAAGACTTTTTGCCTCAAGATGGTAAAGGTGGTATAATGATAGAGAAGGATAAAAGACCTATAGTAGCTGGGTTTTTGTACCAAACAAATTCAAAAGGAATACTACTAGAATGGATAATATCAGATCCAGATTATAGAGATGCCGATAGAGATACTGCTGTTGAAATGTTAATAAGTCAAGCAGAGCAAATTAGTATTAATATGGGTTATAAGTACATGTTTACTATTGGTAGAAATCCTGATTTAACAAAAAAGCATGAAAAACTAGGTTGGTCAGTTGATAAAAAACCTTCCTATGAAATAGCAAAAGTAATATCTGGACCTGGATCTAAAGGATATAAACCAAACAACAAATAAAATATGGCAGCAGTAACAGCAATAGTAGCCGGCTCGGTAATGATAGCCGCAGGTACGGTTAAAGCAATATCAGGCGGTAAAGACAAGAAAGCAGCTAAAAAGAAACAAGCAGCGGCTGAGGCTGGGTTACATGCCGCTCAAGATGCTCTTGCTGCTGTAGATACTTCAAATCCTTATGAGGATGCAAAAAACGCTTACGAGGGGTTAGACAATAAAATGGCTGATCTTGACAATGCCTATGATGATGCTGAGAATAAGTTTGCTGGTATGGAAAATAAGATGAAGGGTCAGAAAAATGCATTCGAAGATATGGAGAATTCATTTGAAGATTTAACGGTAAATACTCAACAAGCGGAGTTTGAAGCGCAGCAAAACGCACAGAACCAAGCTAACATTATGTCTAGCATGGCTGGTGCTGCTGGTGGTTCCGGTATCGCTGCTTTAGCACAGTCTATGGCTAACGCCGGTGCTNTACAAGCACAGAAAGCTTCCGCTTCAATAGGTGCTCAAGAAGCTGACAATGCTAAAAAAGCTGCTTCTGCAGATCAAGATATTCAAACTAAAATTGCTAGCGAACAAAGCAGATTAGATACAACTGAGCGACAGGCTGATATGGATATACAGAAGACTCAAATGAGTGCGGAAGATGCCATGCAATCAGCTAGACTTGGGGAAGAGTCTAGACTACAGATGGCTGAAGCGACAGAGGCTTCTAACCTACAAATGCAAGAGGCTAAGGGAGCTATGGATGTTCAAGAGCTTAAAGGTAAGGGTGAAATGTGGAGTGCTGAAACAGAGATGAATAAACAAAATTCTTTAATGCAATCAAAAATGGCCGAAGCACAAGGTGCTGCCGCAGAAAAACAAGCTGGTGATGATAAAATGTGGGGAGGTATTGGTGATGCTGTTAGTGGTATTGGAAAGATTGCTAGTGACGAAAGATTAAAAGAAAACATAATAAAAATAAAATACTCTGATTCTGGATTACCTATTTATAAGTTTAATTACAAAGGTGGTTCAAAGGTGTGGAGTGGAACTATGGCTCAAGACTTAATAAAGCTTGGTAGAGAAGATGCTGTTATTTTAGAAGATGGTTATTACAAAGTAGATTATAATTTAATAGATATAGATATGAAAGAAGTTAAAAGTTCACCATTAAAACAGTTAGGAAAAAACCCTCAAGAGGAAATGCAAAAGCAAAAAGCAATGGTGGATGCTGGTTTAGACATAATTGGAGGTGCTACAAAAAGAAAGAACTGGGAAGATCTTCAGATGGACATAAAGATGATAGAACCAGAGTCTATGAAGAAAAGAAAAGCAAAAGATCAAATACTACGCGACAAAGAAAGAAAAGCATTTGAAAGTGGAGCGCAAATAAGCTTACCAAAAGCATACGCTGATGCTGGTACTAAATTAGTTAAAATATATAAAGAAGAGCTTTTTTTAGCTTTACAAAATAACGACGAAGAAACTCAAGGTAAAATAAAAACTCAACTAGCCGCGTTAGCACAGACTGTTGATATTGTTAAAGACAATATAGATGAGTTTTATGATGATCAATTTAATCCCGAAAGCTTGTTATCAAAAGGAACATCAGCACAGCAAATAAGCTTTGCTACACAAATGTATTGTAAAAACCCAGAGCTAGTGGTTGTTTATGCTACTCAAGATGATATTTTAGCTGGCATGGCGGATTACTACGGGAACCCAGTTAAAGAAGATGGGCAGTATTGTATTGTTAGTGATTTTTATAATAACCCAGTCATGATAGATGTTGTTGACGGAAATAAAGATATGTTTATAAGGGACAATTTAAAGGCTATGGAATACATTACTTTTTTAAATGAAACGCATCAAATGGCTGTTGAGGCTAACGCTGGTAAGTCTGCTGTAAAAATTGACATCGGTAGAATTGATTACAAAATAAATACGATGTTTGGGTTTAATGACGGTACGGCTTCAAAGTCCCAAGATGAACTAATTTTAATGTTTTGCCATGATAGCGAGGTTTTAAGGGACGGTAGCACTTTTAGACGTCATTTATATGAGCATCCAAACATACAAAACTTAAATTATGGGGGTTTTGATTGGGATAAATTAGACTTTAACATGCCTATGGGTCCTGGTGATAAGGGACATTGGACAGATGTTATTGATGATAGAGATAGATTAATGTTAGTTGACGCTATAGTCAATACAGACAATCCTTATTTTAATATGAACTTGCTTAGAACTTTAGTAAAAGAATATTATACTTATAAGATTGAAAATGCTTGGTGGAAGGGCATGGGCTTTCCAGAGGGTAAAATAGAAATAATGAGGCTTAAAATAAAAGAACTTACTAAACAAAGGTTTGAAAAAGAAAAAGCTGAGGCTTCTAGAAACGGTCAAATTGATTTTACGTTTGATGGTAAGGTTATGCCAACAGGTATGACGCCTGCTAAAATAAAAGCGCAAGAAAAAGAAAGAGCAAAAGCTCTAGGTAAAACAACGCCAGATGCTAAGGAAAAACCAGAAGGACCAATAAAACTTGATAAATAATATGTCTAAATCTTCTCCATTAAAACATAAGGGTGATCACGGTATGTATATAGACGAGGAGGCTTACCACAAAGCTAATGGTGGTGAGGTTGCTACTGAATTAGATGCTAGTGATATAGCTCCATCTTTAATGCCTTTACCTACAGACCCAATCCCTGTTGTTACAGAAAGACAAAAGCAGTTAGATGACGCTAAGGCTGCTAGAGAGAAGGAAATTAAAGATGCCGCAGAGGCAAAAGAGTTGCAAGTAGCTTCAAGTAAAATTGATATTGCTAAAAAATACAACGTAACACCAGAACAGGTGTTAGCTCAAAGTAAAACGTTGAAAGATGAAAAAAATCTACTTAAAGAAATAGAAAAAGTAGACGATGTCGAAAATATTGAGGCAGCGCAAGAGCAAGAGCTGAATCATATTCAAAAATCATTTGGCTACTATAAAGATGGCGTGTATATTCCCGGTAAACGTAAGGAAGAAGAAAATAGAATAAATAGTGAGTTGAGCAAGTTGAACGTACCTCCTGACATGCAAACTGGTGAGTTAAGTACACTTGGTTTGCCAGAAAATAAGGGTATGTACAATCCCGATAGTAATCCAGTTTACTTTTTAAACTTAGAAAAAGAAAAACTAGATAACAATGAAAAATTTGCTAAAAACGTAAGGTTTGATGTGTTGGACAAAGCGTTGTTGCAAGCTAGTATATTTGACTTTGCGGTGCAAAACAAAATAGATGTAAAGGATGTTGATCAAACAAGTAAAGAATTTAAAGAGTCTCGTTACACTAGAAAAGATTTAGAAGAAAATGAAGATCTTTATGATAGAGTTATTAATGGTGAGTATAAAAAAATAGCAGCTCAAGTAGGTAACACTAAAAAGAAAGAGAAAATAATCACTGAACACTACGAAAAAGAGTTTAAGGAGTCTGGTGGAGTTTACAAAACTAAAGGCCAAAAAGAAGCCAATGCGTGGGCAACAAAAGCTTTAGATAAGTACGCGCCTGTACTAGATGGTATCGCTAAGACATCTGGAGATATGGCTAATAAAATGGCTGACATATCAAAATCTATTCACACAGACGGTATGTGGTTAAAAGAAAATGATCCAGCTAAGGATTTAAAAAGACTTAAGGAAAAAAAATACACAACCCAAGAAGAAGTAGATGCCGCTAACAGAGAGTATGCTGATATTGTAGAGAAGTACAATGGAGTTTTAAATAGAATGAACGCTAACATAGGTTCTAATCAAGCCTACAGGACTACAATAAACAAAGCTTTAGAAAGTGCCGAATCAATACAAGCTAAAACTGAAAACTTAGAACTAATAAAAGACTTGTCTGGAGATTACTACGGTCACATGTTTAATATTTCCTCTAGAGCTATAGCTGCCACAGCGGAGTTTGTTGAAGGTGCCGACGAGCTAACTAAACGTTTTAATGTATTTAAAGCTATAGATCCAGAAGATATTCCAGATATATTTAAACCAGCCTTAGAGTACGCTCAAAATTCTTCTTTATTAAATAACGATATAGCTAGAGGTATAGGTACTTTAACCGGTATGGAGGATGATTTTATAAGAAAAGGTTTAAATGATTTTTCTAAAAATTTAAGAGGATCACAAAGAGATTACGAAGACCAAAACTGGGGTATAAGAACTATAATGGATATGGCTGAAATGTATCCTCAATTACTAACCGGTATGACTGGTATAGGTATGATGGGTAACTACGGTATAATGGCAGGTACTTCTACTGGTAATAGTTTTGTAAGATTTGAAGAGGAAGGATTAAAAGGTTGGAACTTATATTCAACGGCAAGTTTTCACGGTGCTATGGAAGGTGTTTCAGAAATGGTAACAAGTAAGTTTGGTTCTAGAGCATTGATGAATGCTGCAAATCCCTCGTTGTGGGCTGGCGAAGGTATTAGAAAGTACACTAAAGGTTTTCTTGGGCTAGGAGCTTATACGGCTGAGGAATCTGGTATTGAAGGTCTCAGTGAGGGCATAAACACTTTCTCTACTAATCTTTGGGATAAATTTGTTAGAAAAAAAGATTTAAATTTAATGGAGGGTGTTAGTGAGTCCTTTTGGAAAGGCGCTAGTGTTTCAGTTGGTTTTAAAGGTCCAATGATAACTAAAGCTATTTTTAGACCATTTATACCTAAAGCAACAAATGTTAAGTTAGCTCAAATAGCAGAAACTATGAGGGTTAATAGCGATAGATTGTTAGATCCAAATTTAAAAAAAGAGACTAAAGAAAAAATAAAGCTAGAGCAGAAAAGGTTAGTTGAAAAAAGTAATAAAATATATGACAAGTCTATTACTATGACAGCTACCATTCCAGAGGTTGAAAGAAAAGAATTGATGGACATTGAGGTTAAAGGTTATAATATACAAAAAGATCACAATGAAATACTAACTAACAACGATATGTCCAAGGAAGATAAGGACAAAGCTTTAAAAGAACTAGAAGCTGAATACCACGAGCTTGCAAAGAATAAAAAAGACATATTAGATAAGTACCAAAATACATCAGACAAAGATAGGTTAAAAAACTGGAACGATCAAGTTGAAACTATTAAACAAATGTCTAAGATGGCTGAGCAAGAAGGAGCAGCCCCTATAAACATAAAAGAGACCGACACTAAGGGTATGGAAGACTTTATGCTTAGAGAAGATGCTGCTGATATAACATTTGCAGAAGGAACTGTTAGAGCACTTAGAGAGATAGT
>JGI24006J15134_10000384_pt1 | contig 27434 bp, 39 predicted proteins | sample LinPmetageLP53_FD_15134 | JGI IMG/M metagenome (IMG submission 15134)
TATAGCACTAAAATTGTATTTTTGTCAACTTTTTCCAGATCAAGTTGGCAAAATTGCCCTATTGACATACCCAACCTTGTGTAATATAATAAGACTATAACAAGGAGAACAAATGATAAAACAAGCATTGATATCAAAGTTACAAGGTGAAGTGGCAATGCACCGAGCTGACTTGAGAAAGTTTTTAGAAAATCCAATTGGTGTAGCTGAACACATTGATTTTGTTACCACAGCTGAAAAGAAATTGGAATTGTTAACCACTGCTGAAGACAAACTTGAAAGGTTAAAAACACTATGAACAATTTAAAAATTAGCACGATCCTATTGGTGCTGATGTTGTTGACTGCCTGTGCATACAATCCAGTGATTGATACTGCTGGTAGATCTGGAACCTACGATGAAGACAAAGCTAGAGAAATAACCAATGACATACAACATTGTAGAGAGCTCGCAGACGAGCATACCATCAGAGTTTGGGACACATGGAGCCAGGCAGTCAACTTATATGTGACCACAGCCACATTGGGCATCATACCCAAGAAAGATAGTGAATACAAAAAAAGAGTAAAGAGCTGTCTTGAAGGTCGTGGACACAGTGTGGTCAAATAATGCCACAAGCACCATATGATTTTTCTAAAATAAAATTATCAGAACTAGTTGCATTGTACAATCGATTGAGCAGGATCAAACCTAGAACACTTGATCAACAGTTGTTGTTCACTGCATTGCAAGATCATTTGTGGGACATATACAGATTATAAACCAGATTCAAAAGGTTCGACAGGTCCTTAGACATACCTACTAGACCTTTTGATAGCACTGGTTCAGCAACGACCAAGTTGGTCATGACATAATGTTGTTGGATCAGTGTTTTTTTCATTGACACTAACAGGCACAATACTGTATAAATATATACAGTAACAATTTTTAACTCGATTGTTATAAAAATAAACACGGACTAGATGTTCTTGGCATGGTATATCTAGACTGACAAAGACCATGTTTGTTTTGCTTCTTATAGAAGCTGGTTGAACTATTGATCTCCTTGTAAAAGTTCAATGTATATCCATATCGCATATACAATTTCAACCAGCTTCATTTTATTTGACAACAGTCATAAAACCCATTATAATAAATATTAACATGAGTCGTCCCACTTATACTATTGCAACATCAACCACTTTGGCCAATGGTTTTGAACAATCAATACAGATTGTGGACACCATATGGCATCTTACATACAACGGACAATTGGCCAGAATGAGAATGGACTGCAGACAGACAGGATCTGGTTTCAAATATCAAAGAAGCAGTTGGCCCACTGAAGCATCTGGTTGGATGGCAGTAGACAAATTGAGAAAACTGTACAATGACGATGGATTTGCATTGTTGGAAATAACCCCTTAATCTCGGACATACAAACATACCAGGTGGTGGCTTTGACCCCACTGTATGACCCTTAAAATGCGTCTAATATAGATGTATTTGCTATGATTGTAGTATATTTTGGTATTCTAGGTATAACCAGTCTAGATGTTCGTATTCCCAAGGTTCGTAGTGTAGGAAGTCTTGTAGGTACTGTTCAAAGGTGAATCTCCAATGTGGAGTCGCAAATTTAAGATCTGGAATTGCATCTAGATNTTGTGTNNCAGGCCAAAATTTTGGATCNGCNGTCATTAACCAAAGAATGCCGCCAACACATTNGATACTGCCAAACCAACTATCATAAACATNATGGCCCAAAGCCTCATNTCCATCTTGTCTAAATCTTTTTGAATGTGTGCCAAGTGATTGGTTTCTATTGTGTGTATCTTGTTGTGAATCACTTTGACATCTGTTCCCAGTTTGATCATATCTCGTTCAATCTGTTCTATTTTTGTTTTTTCTTTTACAGTAGTCATTATGCGAAATACCATCCTTTTGCTTTTATTACAGCATTGTCTGTACTACTGCCGGCTGTTGTGGCACTTGCACTACTAAACAACTGTGCTTTGTTTCCTGATGCTTGTATGTGTAAAGCAGTGACACCCTGAAAGGTACCTGCTGAACTTGTTTGAACTGCAATNTCAATTGGTGTGATTGCACTAGATGGATTTGCTGGAAAACCAGTTATCTCCACTGTGCTTCCAAATGCAGTTGAATCATTTATTGTTGTGTCAAACTGTATGGCCAATTCAAAGAACACAATGTCACCCATCTGGATGTAATTGGCTGTTCTAGAATCATATGAGATTGAATGTGAACCACCTGCTGGTAAAGTTACCACAGGAGTCCAACTTACTTTGGTGTTGTTNGCTACTTTTGTGAATTCGTCTAATGCAGTTTTNATGTCTGCTCTTGCAAGGCTGGGACTATCTGTGTTTGCATCTAAATTAGTTGTTGATATGTTTCCCGGTGTTGCCCAAACCATTTTTAATTTCCTTTAAACCAATTGAATATTTTTTTGAATGGCCATTTAATTGCACACCATACACATATACATCTACATACTTTATATTTTGCCATTGTTTAATCCTAGCTAGTTGCTACTGCGGCGTCTGTTCCACCGTTTGCTGTATTGTTAAAATAGTTCCATCTAGAACCATTGTAATATATAGGCTGATTTTGTGTAGCGCCTGCACCATCTGTTGTTAAAAATGCAAAATCTCCCATTGCCGGCGAACCTGGTAATGCCGCAAAAGCTACAGGATTTAGATTGATTACATTTTGAATTTTTACAACATCAGTTGCTGGATCCAATGTCAACGCACCTGATGTGGTTGCTACACCTGTGACTGCCGCTGATATTACTCCTGTCGATTCTATTTTGGCCGCACCATCTGTTGTGCCTAAATTGTTTGACACAATGGTCAACTCATCCAAGGCCGCTTTTAGATCTGCTCTAGCTGATGCCGGTGAATCTGTGCCTGCATCTAAATTTGTTATTACAATGTTTCCTGCTGTTGCCCAAGCCATAATATGTTCTCCTAATAGTTATATTTAGTTATTTTAAGGTAACTTAACACTACAATCTGTTAAATTTGATCTAGTACGATTGCTGGCACTAAAACTTATGCTACCATTTTGTGTTATTGTTGAACTGTCTCCACTTACAAATATTTTTGGTTGTGCACCAAATGGTTTTGATCCATCTGTGCCATAATCAACTCTGTTGCCACCAGCTGTGACAAATTTTCTTCTGTTTGCTGTTGTTGAAAAATCTACTTTTCTTTGATCAATCCATAATCTATTCAAACAACCATCAAAGTGTGTGGTGCTTAAATTAGGTGCCGCTCTTCCTATGACCAAATAACCTGCATTCATTACATAATCTAAAGCGTGTGTGCCATCTCTAGTCATTGATATCGCAGTATCATTTCTATACACCGTTATGGTTTGATTTGCTCTATCTGTGCTGAGCATATAACAAGCAACACCTGATGGTATATTGTTAGAACCTGAGAAAAAAGTTTGAGTCACACCGTTTGAAGCTTGACCGGTACGCACTCTCAACACTCTGTTGTTTTCTTGTTCAATTCTAAAACCATCAGCATCATTGGTACCTTGCACTATACCAAATATAGGCATAGCTGTTGTCACATCACTGGTCATCCACCATACTGCTGTTATATCATTTGGATGTGTTTCAAAGTCATCTGTAAAGTCATTCAATATTGAAAAGAATCCATTGGATCCATTATAATTGACCATGACATTTGGGCCACCATGCATGGCAACATCACTGGTTTTTGTTATTATACCCATTATGCCATTGCTCTTCCAATGTGGAAAAGATGTATCACATTGGCATCACCAAATGATATAAAACTCACAATGTCTATACCACTTGATGTTAAATCAGGTGCTGTGCCATCTACAAATTTAAATTTTGAATTGTATGTTATAGTAGCACTACCACCATTTGTTATTTGTATGATACCTTGGACTATTTGTGTTGAAGGTATCGTACCAGAGAATGTCAGTGTCATTGCACCGCCTACTGTGAATTTGAAAGCATTGTGAGTATCAAAGTTCATTGTGGCTGTACCACTGGCTGATATTGTGCCCAGATCACTCACTGTGGGTGCTGTGTCTGTGGTCTTTGCTGAACTTATAAAGTCCTGCATATTTTTTAATTCTGGTCTTGCCGCTTTGATTGAATCAGAGTCAGCATCTAACTTTGCGGAATCAATTGTGGTGTTATAAGGCCATGCTACCATTATGTTGCCCTCGCTATTGAACCTGTTTCTTGTTCTTCAACTGCAGGCAAACCAATGACATGAATGTCCAAGTTGGTCGTGTCTATGCCTGTGGTGTCTTCAAACAAGTCTAGGTTGATTGTTTTGAATGTTTTGTTGGCTTTTGATACAGTCTTTGTGATGTATTTGCCATCTGTGCCCGTGGTGTTCAGTGTGTCACTGTAGAACACCTGTGTTACAGGTGCAATAGTTTTTGTCAAAGGTATAACTCTGGCGCCAACTGATCCTGATAGTGTGCTGGTGTCAGCCACTGTGATGAATTCCTGTTCAAAGTCACTGTCAATTAGATCAACTGTGAGATTGTTTAGTACAGGATCACCTCTCTCTGTTGCCGAAGCAAATCTTTCTACGAACACTGTGACTCTCACATATCTGTTTGAGAATCCTGTGTATGCTGTTGTGTTTTTATCTGGCACTTCATAACCAGAGGTTGCAAAATCCAATATGCTGTATGTTTCATCATAGTTGCCTGTGCCTGCTGTTGCGTTTGTGCTGGTGTATGATCCCAATACCGTTGCACTTGACATATCGCTGTTGGCACTATGTTCTACAACCACTTTGGCTGTGCCTTGACAACCTATTGTTATTTGTGGGTACACCGTTTTGGTTGCTCCAATATCAATCGTCCCTGTTTGATATATCAACGGTGTACCTTTCGCTCCACTAACTGATTGATTACCAGTTGATGTGTAAGTGGTCCATTTTGACCATTCATCCCAACTTAAACTAGAACTTGCTTCCAAGTCTGCCCAAGTTAGGTCACCTTTGTGGAACAAATCTCCATTTTCTACATATCCGTTATGTACGCCCATCTGTTATGCCCATCCTTGTTGACTGTAATTTGTTGTGAATGTTGAACCTGTAGATGTACCACCTATATAGACTGTGCCACCTTGTATAAAGTTCATGTCATATCCACTACTTCGTCTTGTATATAATTTGTATTGTATTTTATCACCTGATTTGAATTCTTTGCCACCAGTTTGAAATATATTGATTGGTGTGCCATCTGCATAATTGTTTATTGTGGTTGCTGTGACGCCACCACCATTGTGTCTTACTTCTATGTGTACTCTGTTTGCAAATGGATCTGTGTTTTTTGTTGTAAATGCAACTCCGGCGTTGCCTGCAAATGTTATTGTTGCAACACTCACTGAAGCATTCTTGTTCATTTGATCTTGTTCAGGTTGACCACCTTTGGGTGGTGTTTGATTGTTGCCAGGATTGCTACTGGTAGGTGTCACTGCTGTCACTGTGTCTGCACTATTGTCATGTTCTATCATGCTCACACTCACGGTGCTGTCATAGTTCAAACTCACTTCTAAAACTCTAAACAGTTTGGCATTGAACATGAATTCATCTGCTCCACCTGAGTCTTCACCTTCTCTTCGATATTTGTGCGTGAGTTTTACTATGTCTCCTGGTTTTATATTCTGTCCTTCATTGCTCATTTCAAATGAAACTGTTAGACCTTTACGCGATCTATCAACAATATACTTGCCGTGATAAAAGGATCTTTCCCATTGTGTTATCGATGGCGCCGACACACTAAGGATCAAGTCCTCACCACCATCTTCAGCTTTGTATGTTGCATCTTGATAGATCAAAGTGTCGGATTCATAATCTTTCTTTTCATTTGCAAATGTGACTTTGATTTGATTGTAACGACCGTTCTTGTCCATACTTGCTATTGTTATAGGTGACACTATATGATCATCTGTTATGATTTGTACATCAGATGTTGATTCGTTGGCTTCTATCTTCAGTCTGTATTTGCCATCTGTGTATGGCATGAAACCTCTACAGCTCTGTAACAGTTTTTTGGTGTTGTTTAACACACTATCACTGGTTGATACCACAGCATTGGTAGTCATAAAGACTGCACTACCTAGGTCTCCGCCAAATGATTTTGATATGTCGCAAGTATCAGCCGCCGCTTTAAAGTCAGCGAAAGAAATTCTGTTGTTGTTGAGTCCTTTACCGTATCTGGGATTTCTCAAATAGTCCAACAAACAATCTGCTGGATTGTCTGAAAATGCAAATGAACCTGTTGTTGATTCATATGTGCTTGAATTGGTTGGGGTGTCATCGCTGGCACTATAACTGCCACTGGGTAAAACTTTTCTACCTTTGACTATGACTTGTATTGTTGGTAATCCTCCCCATGGATTGAATGTTGTTTGATTGCCTGAACTGTCAAATTCTGCTTTGACCCATTCAAACCTACAAGCCACATAAGCTAGACCTTTCAGTGTGTGATTGGGTGTCCAATCTGCGTGTTCATCTAACAAGGTACTGACTGTTTGTGTTTCTGTGCCTGTAAAAAATTGAAATTTTGCTCTGGCTGAATTGTTTGTGAAAAAACTACTGTTGTCACCATTGGCATTTGTTTTTTTGATTGTTCTTACAGCACCTGTGCCAAAGCTGTCTAGACTTTGTTCTTCATCATTGATGTATAAGTTTGTAAAGCTGTCAATCTCACCTTCTGCTACTCACAAACAAACATATAGGAATTTGTTATCAGTGCCACCGGTTGCCACAAACACTCTGGTACCACCTATTTTTCTTTGACCGTATACTATTGGTATGTTGGCCACATTGGATTGTTTGTTTACCAATATACCTTGTTGTGTTTGATCAAAGTTTTCTGGTGATGGCATCTCTGGCATATCAAAACTCATACCAAATAAGCCTAAGAAACTTTCAGTTATGTTCAATATGGGTTTGATAACTGCTTTGACAATTTTCTTAACAATTTTAATAATTGGTCTAAATATTCTTTTGAAAAAACTACCGAATCCCATTAGCTTCTAGGCCCCCATTTTATATCACCAATCATTGCACTGGCAAAATCAAATCCTTTGTCACCATTGAACAGTTGTGTTGAATTGTATCGTTTGGTTGTGTGTTGACTTGCTGTGTTTGTTATCCTGCCATTTTTCTTTTCAAAGTCAGCCCAGTGTGTTGCAATTTCCAAAGATATCTTTGCTTCTTCACCACCTTCTTCAATGCTGAAATCTTTGATGTTGCCATCAAATAAAACAAATGTGTTTGAAGTGCTGGGTGCTGTGTATGTTGTTTCAAAAAAACTTCTGTATATCACAACTCTTTTGTTGATCAATTGTGTACTGGCCATGATATCATTGACAAATTCTGGTTCAATGCCAGCCAATGTTATTGTGATACCACCCACTTTGATTGCTGTGGCTTCACTGGCATTTGAAAATCCAATCATGCCTCCTGCGGCTTCATATGTTTTACTACTGCCTTGTGTAAAACTTTGATAACTTATGTCGTGTATGTGATCTGTTAAGAACTTGTCAGCTAAAGTGCCATCGTTGATCAAAAGATCAATAAGATGATAGCATTGGATTGCATCTTTGTTCAATAAGCCACTAGCATTATCGGAGTTATAAAAAGCTGAACTTAATCTTGCCATGTTATATTGCCTCTATCGCTTTGAAACTTATTCTAGTTAATCCGTCTGCTCCTTGTGAATATGATACATTGTCATCAGCCAATCTACAAGTCATTTCCATTGCTGATCCAGAATCAATGTGATGTGAATTAGTGACCACAGCTTGTAAGAATGGTTCAAATGTCAATGTGGTACCACTGCAAGTGATCACCTGATACACTTTGGTATGTCCTGATGGTCCACTGAATTTAAAATATTCACCTGGTTTGAATTCATTGCTACCTGATGTTGTTATTGATGTGGCACCTATGGCTGTAGAACTTGAACCAATACCTTCATTGGCATCTGTTCTGCTGGAAACTCTTTTGTTTGTGAAAGGTTTTGTGGCCAATGTAAATGTGCCAATACCACCTCTCAAACTGGTTAATTTTGCTTTGATCTGTTCAAAGTCTTCTTCTATCAAAGGAGGAAAACTTACGGAGACTGTGTAATAACTTGTGCCAAAACTTCTGACCTGTTGTCTACCACTCAATGATGTTGTTCTCACAGTTCTAGATATCAATTCAACTTGCACTGAACTTGGTTGTATAGTAACACTTGCACCTGCCACATTGGTGTATGTTAATGGAAAATCTGCCATGTTATATTATACTCCTTCTACCTGAATCATTTACTGCTTCATTTACTATTGATACTATTGCTGATTTGTTTTCTGCCAAACTGTCTTGGAAACTGGCACTGTCTATTGCTTCAACATTGAAGTTGATAACAACACCACCGCCACCTTGCGATCCATTGTCTATCATGCCGCCTCCCGGAGGTGCTCTGAAAAGTTCGGGCTGTCTTTCTCCAACTAGGTATGTTTGACCTGCACCAACTGGACCACCCATTGCTCTTCCTGAATATGATTGTGATCTTATGGCACTTACTTGTGCCATTCCAGCGGCTACTGCCGCCGCGGCCGCGGCCACACCCAATGCTGGTCCAATAAATGGTATTGGTGCCAATGATTTGAATGCCGCAACTGCTGAAGAATATGTATCAATCAATGCTTGTGATATGGCAAATGCTTTGTAAGCCTGGAATGCTTGTTTGTTTATTTTGCCCAACTCTCTAAATGAATCTGTTGCTGATCCCAATATGAATTGTGCTTTTTCTAATTGTGTTTTCTGTTCAAAATCTGCTAACTGTTCTGCTTGTTCTTTAGTTTTACCTTGAATTTGAAGTTCTTTGATTCTTCTTGCTTTGGCAAGGTCAATGATCTTTTTATCACTGTCAAATATTATTTCTCTTTTTCTTCTTTGGAACTCTTCTTCAGTGATCAATCCTCTGTTTTTAAATTCTTCTATGTCTGCTAGTCTTTGATCAAGTCCTTGCTGTTCTTTTTGTGTAGGTGTAAGTGCTTTTTCAAACAGTTTCTGATCACCTAGATCTTTCAATGCTTTGGTATAATCTGCTATGCTTTTGTTTGCAAGTTCATCAAACAAACTGATTTGTTCTACTAGGATTTTGTTTGCTTCAATGAATCCCATATCAAATGGTGGCACATTTGACCTAGATACAAAGAATTCATCTTGTGCTTCTGTTAATTCTACTATTCTTGTTTTGGTATCTTCAACCTGTTGTGCAAGTTTTAGATATTCATCTGTTCCGTGCTCTGTGTCTCTCAATAGTTGTTGTTGTACTTCTAACAAGTTGTTCAACTTGCCTATTTCAAAAGTTAGACCTCGAACAAAGTTTAATCCTTCATCTTGTAATGTGCTAAATGCATCTTCACTGCTGTCTTTGAGTTTGCCAAACGCATTGTTAATTCTGTCTAAGCCTTGTAACATTGTGTCTGCAGGATCAGGTGGAGACTCAAACATTTCAAATAGTTTGTCTAATCCTCCTGTTATTTCTGCTATTGCTACACCAGCCGCTACCAACAATCCAATGATGTTTTTCTTCATTGCTTTGGAGAATCTCACTGCTCCAAGTTGAGCCGCTTTAAATGCCGCCGCTAATCTCATGAATGCTTTGGCGGCCACAAATCCAACTGCACCCATACCCAATGCTTTTAGTACGGCAAAGTTTTGTGCTAGGAAACCAACTGCCGCGGCTGTGCCATTAATGGCAGTACCCAATGCTTGACCAATTGATAAGAATAGTTGTTCATTTGTTTCAAGTGCCGATGTTAGATCAGTTGTTAGATCTTTGATTGCTGGTGATAGTCCTTCACCAATTTGATCTTGTGCTGTTCTAAAAGCAATACCTAAGTTTGAGAACTGTACATTTAAATTACCTAATAAATTTTCTGTTGCTCCACCAAAGTCATCTTTGATACCTTTGGACAATGCCGCGGTTATTTTAGCGGCACCTTCTGCTGTCTTACCAAATTCAGATATTTGTAATCTGGTTAGACCAAGTTGTTCTTCAAGTATTCTAAATACCGGAACACCTCTGTCTGCTAATCTGTTAAGTTCTTCTAGACCCAAACCACCTGATATTGTTCTAGAAAATAGGTCAGTTATTGCTTCCAATGATCCCACTTGGTCTGTGGTTATGGCCGCTGTGTCTGTGAATGTTGTAAGTAATTCTTCTGTGGGTTCAATACCTGAAGCTTTTAACTTGATGTATGCTTTAGATAAGTCTTCAACTGAAAACTGTGTCTTTGTAGCAAACTTGGTCACAAAACCAAATGCTTTGGCTCCATTTTCTGCTGAACCTGTGACTGATGACAGTGAAGTTCTAAGGTCTTCGAATCTGGCCCTAGTTGAAATTACACTTCTAGCAAATGCACCCGTACCTAAAGCCGCACCAATACCAACTAATGTTTTCTGTAATCCACTGAAACTGTTGCCAAGGCTCTTAGAGGATTTTTCAACTCCTTTTAAGTTGTTCCTTACTCCTCTAAAGGCGGCGTCTGTTTTATTAACACCTTCAAGTACGATTTGTTCTTTTATTGCCATCTGCCTTTTCCTTTTGTGCTTTTATATTGAGGAAAGCAAACCAACCTCTAACTTCCATAAGGGACATATTAAACACGGTATCTAAAGGAACCTTCAAATAATCCGCGAGTGAGAAGATATTGTATAACTCCCCGTCCCTTTTTAGTTTCCCTCAATGTCCGCCAGTGAAGTATCACCAGCATTGTTAAGTTTTGTAGCTACTCTAATCAATACTTTTGGATCTGCTTCATTCAGTAGTGTGGCTCTATCTGTTTCTTTGAACAGTTTATCGCCTTCTTTATCTAATGCTTTTAACACAATAGATTCTACCAATGCTTCTGCAGTCTTACCTTGACCAGTTAAAGCCATTATTTTTGATTCTGTTCTCATTGAACTAGTTGATTTATAGTAGATCGTTGCCTTCCATTCGTCAACTTTCATTGAATACATTGTTCCAGCAAGTTGTTCTTGAAAATGTGCTGTTGCATTTTCTAATACCGATTTAGTCATCGTGATAATCTCCTATTTTTTATGTTTCCAGCGATTGTCCTCACTGTGGGTTTGGTTATGCCTCGAGGTGCTTGTTTTGAACGACCTTTTTCAAGTTGTTCAATGTAAGGAACTGAGTTTGACACCTCAAAATGCCCAGGTCCCGATGATTCGTTGGTCCAACTATTTCTAGCTCGACCAGATCTAATAGGTGTGTTAGCTTTGGCTGTCCGTAAAGTCTGTTTAGATACATCATTCAACAATCTGTCAACTGACTTCTCTATTTGTCTTATGTCTAGCTTGCCAGCTAGTCTAGCCTTTAACACAACAGCACCTGATTAGATTAAAGTTGTGCTAATGTTAATGCGCCTGTACCTTGTGCCGCAAACGAAGCCTCTACCATACCATCTAATGATGATGTGATTGAGAAACTTGTTATGATGCAAGATCCAGAAAATTTAGTGTTAGCAGGTGTTTCACTTGTGCCGTCGCCTGATGGATATACTTCAAAACTTGCGATTGATTCATCACCTGTTTTAGATACTAGATCATCAAGTTTTGCTTGTACACCGTCAGCACCGTCAAAAAATACATCGCCTGAGATAGTGAAAGTAGACATACCTGGTAAGTATGATCTAACATTGCCATTGCCCATTACTGAGTTTTCGACTGTGTCTTGTGTTTGTTCGATTGAAAAATTTCTTAAGTTACCGATTGCACCCAATGATAAACTATCACCTGAGTCAGCAAACTTAATCTGTCCGTCATGTCCTGTAAATGTTGCCATTATTCATTCTCCTGTTTGTTAGTGTCAAAGTCAATGTTTATGGGCTCTCCATCGTTAAATGGTGAATCCACTTGTATATCTGTTTCAGCCTCGACTTTGACCTTTTTAGGCTTTGCAGATTTCTTAACTGGTTTTGCAGATGCTGACATAGTCCAAGTCCAGCCTTCTGTTTCAACCATTTTGTTCGCCTGTGATAAACCACAAGCAAATTCTTTTCCGTCTTTGTATATAACTTTTAGTCCCATAATTAATTGGTTCCTCTCGTGTATTTATATTGCACACTATAGGTTATAGTTGCTTGTCCAATTGGAAATGCTGTGCCATCATCTACTTGAACTCTTGTTACTTCACTGTGCAAGGCTTTTGAATTCCTGGCTGTGTCTTGTTCAAGTTTTTCACATATGGCTTCAATTATTTCATTTCTTTTTGTGTCAACATTGTTGTTGATTGATGTGGCTGAACTGTCAGCTTGTACACTGGCAACAATCTCATATTCTATTATGCCTTGTCTCAGTCCACCTTGTGTGAAATCTTCTCTGTCTTCATCTGTTGTTCTAACAAATACTGCAGGAAATTGTGTGGCGGCAAGATCATTGACTGTGAACGGATTACGAGTGACCAACACCACATTGGGCGAAGTTATGTCTTGTAATTTTTGTACTATGTCTACAGCTATGTCTTCTCTGACGCTCATTATCTAACCAATCTGTTGTAGTGTGCTGTTTGTTTTTCTGTTTCTTCAACTGTGCCATCACCGTCAAAGTCATATTCAACACCATCTGCCAACACTAGATCAAATTCTTCTCTAAACTTGTTTTTGTAAAAAGCGATCATGCTAAAAAATCTGTCATCTTCGCCTTGATGTTGTGTCAATCTTGGTAACACATAATATGCCAGTACATGATATACTGCCACTCTATTAAATTGTGCGGCTGTTATTTTGGTGTTGTCCATTTCTAAGCCGGCTCCTGAAAAATATTTGCTGGTTCCGTAGTTTCTAGACACTCTAGGCCACCATTCAACTCTCAATAGTCTTTGAATATCCGCAGTGGTCTTAGTATGATCAGCTGTGAAGTCAATCACACCAAAGTCTTTTATTCTTGGTTCGTATTCTAGAACATCTGAATCAGTTGCGTAGTTGCTCATTTAAGTATCTCCTTTTGTTATATTGGGGCAATGTTGCCACTGCCCCAAAATATTGTGTTATATCTATATAGAATTATGCATTCTGTAAAGAAGAGTCAAACTCCATTTCAACACCATATGAATCGTGTATTTCTGATACACCATATGTTGCTACACCAACTAGTTCAGTTGCTCTAGCACTTGCATCTCTTTGAGTTTCGATTCTGATATCTGAACTCATTGCTAATGCGATTGCGTCTCTATGGAATACTGCACCTTTGTAATCACCAGTTGTTCCTGGGAAATTACCTGATGCATCTGGCATATTAGATGTTTCGAACACTGGTACTCCAGATAACATTCCAATATAGCCCATTCTCATTGCTTCATTTGCCACATCTGAATCACTTGTACCAACAAAAGCATTAGTTCCTGCTGTTGTTAGGTCTTTCTTAAGGTCAAATGCTACCAACGGGTGTAATACCATTGCTAAATCTGTGCCTGGTACGCCTGCCGCTCTTAATCTAGCCACTGCTTCAAATACTAATGCCGCTGTAGCTGGTGTTGATGCTGATCCAACAGTTGTTGAAAATCCGCCAAACAATGCCATTAAATCGTTGTCAATTTTAGTTGCGATTGCTTCACCAAATAATCTTCCTACATCTGCGATAACATTTGATGGTGAGTGATTTAATGATAAGTCTGATACATTAGTCATTAAGCCAACTTCTGCCATAGTAATGTCTTTTTTAGATGTTGAAATTGCAGTAACTTGACCGTTTGTAGCCATGTCATTGCCTTCTGTTAGTGATACTGCTGTTTGTTGTGGGTAGATTGGTACTTGTAATACTTTACCAGTGTTTGCTGGTACAGTAAAATTCTTTACAAGACCTCTCATGATAGATTTCTCTGCCGCTACGAATTGTGCTTCTGCTACGATCGGAGCAATAAGATCATCTAATGTACTTGTAGTCGATTTGATTTCGGCTGTCATTTTATGTTTCTCCTATTAAAAAGTTTATATTTGTTTTAAGATATTTCATTGTTCTTACGATATAGGGCATACGCCTTTCTATCTTCAGGTTTTGACATATCCAGTTTAGTTATATCCAACTTTTCACTGCTCCCAGCTTCGCCAATTTTTGATGTAGTGCCAGCACCTGACGGTGAAGCGGCTACAAAATGCGGATTAGCCGTTAAAAATTCTTGTGTCAAATCTTGTACAGTAAAATGATTTCCATCATCCTTGTATCTAGTTTGACCAGTTTTAGGATCGACAATTTCGACATCACCAGTTTCGTTAAGTTTGACCTGATCCTTGATAAGTGTTGCCACTTGTCCTGGATTGACCGCTTTTAACTTACTAGCAGTATCTAGCAAAGAACCATCTACTCTGATGCTCTTCACTTGTGACATCAATTGATTGATTTGGGCATCTTTCTTTTCTGCTTGTTCTTTAAGCAGTTCTTCAAAATGTCCTTTGGCTTTCAATTGTGCCTGTCTTTCCTTTTCTGCCTTTTGAACTAGGTCTTGATATTGGTCAATGTCAACTCCGTCATACTTCTTTTCGTATTTTCTTCGTTCTCTTGACACTCTATCAGCTACGACTTTGTCCAAGTCAGCTTGTGTAAAAGTTTTTGCCTCTGTTTCTGTAGACACAGTTTCTGTGCTTTCAGGAGCTTGAGTTAGCTCAGTGTTGTTTGTGTTTTCCGTATCACTCATCGTATATCCTCCTTTAAGATTTGAGTCAATCTCCAGCTTGTGCTGTATATTGTTATTTATGGCTTCTTACGGCCCTTCATTTGTTTCCGTACTTGCATCAACTGTTTTTTGTCTTGTTGAATTATTACAGGAACCAAAGTCTGTTTGTTCTTCCCTTTAGTATAGTAGGGATGTGAAAAAAAGTAAATGCAATTTTTACTTTCTTTGTTTAAATCGTTTACCACTGCTTCTAGATCATTGATACTGTATGGACAATGTTGCCATACTATGGCATTCCAATCACCTGTCCAGTCAAAGTCTTCAAAGATTATGGCATCAATGTCAAAATCTCTTATGTCTAGCTTGCCGTTTTTGTATGCCTCATAACTCCATGGACACACATCAACAATACTTTGAAAATATTTAGGCCAACCTTTCATAACGATTGTGCTCACTGATTAACCTCTAGAGCTTTTTCTTTTTTTGGATTTTTTCTTCTTGTCTTCATCTTTTTTACGAGATGTTTTCTTCATTGTGTATGATCTTTTAGCCATTGTCAGTTTCTCCGTTTCCGTTATTAAAAAATTCAGATATTTCTGGATGTAATTGTTTAATCTGTTCATCAGTATATCCTTCTTGTACCATTGCTCTCATATGAGCAATCATATCTTCTGGTGTTGTCATTGGTGGATGTTGCATATCTGTTGTCAATACAGGTGTTTGCTGTGCCGCTATAATTTCTGCCAGTTTGTCATCGTCCTTGACCAATGCTCTAGCCAACATATTATCAATTTCATTTAACAATTTGTCATTGGCTGGATTAGTTTCTTTGGCTTGTTTTAAAAGTGTGATTGTGTTTGCTTTGTCGTGTATGTTAAAGCTGTCCGGATAGTCAATGGTGCCATCCCAAACTTGACCTTGCCATTGTGCCCACAATCTCCAAATTTGTTCTTCTGCAAGTTCTAACAGGTCTGCTTTTTCTGATAGTCTAGCATTCAATATTTGGAATTCAGTTTCTAGTGCCACGCCTGACATGGCTCTTGTTGCTGTTGTTCTTGTACCACCTAGGTTGGCCATTCTGTTTATGCTGTCTGCTTTGCTGGCCAATGAACTCAATATGTTGTCAATGCCTGAACCATTTGGTTCCAACAAGTAAGGTTTTAAATTTGAATCTAGATCATTTGGTAAGTCTATGATTGCACCTGCACCTGCTGATGCCTGTGTGTCAGATGTTTTTACCAGTGATGGGTGGTTTGATATTCTAACTATCTGTTCTAATTCTGAAAGTTCATTGTATATGCTTCTTTGCATATCTGATATGTCTGATATATCACTGATACCAATACCTTTTGTTTTTGATCTTTGTGCATATACAGGAACGCAAGGCACTCTACCAATTGAATTTGCAAATTGTTCTACCAATTCATTTTGATCATCTAAACTCATGCCTCTTTTTTTTCTATATAAGCTGATTGCTTCTGGTGTTATCTCTCTGTAGTATCCGTATTCTTCATCAGCACCTTCCCATATTTTTATCAATGTCAGTTCGTACACACCACTGGGTCTTCTGGTATATGACCAGTCAATGACATTTTCTGGTGTGAACATTATAAGATATGGTCTGATCTTTTGTTGTAATTCTTCTGCTCTGGTCGCCACCTGTGTATTGGGTTTGTCTACCATGACCCAAACATTGCCATATATTGAAGCCTGTGTGGCCACATCTCTCATGAATGCATCAAATGATCTACCATCTAAATCTGCATCATTGAAAAAAGAATCCAATGCTGGATCGTTGTTGATAGATCCATATGTTCTTGTTGGTGGTGTTCTAAATAAAAAACTGTTGTATGTTTCGACAACACTCTTACAGTGATTGTCTAAAGCTGTTTGTTTGATTCTGTTTTCATACTCTTCGCTGGTTTCCATGTAATACTTGGTAAGGTATCTACCTTCTCTGTAATCATTACCACCTTGATATGAATCTGAATAATATAACCAACGAGAGATATTATTCTTCCACTGTTGATTTACTGAAATACCATAATATTCGATCTTGTAATTGGTATCAAATGCATCGTATATTGTTGCCATTGTGTGTCCTTATCTTGTTCTAGTGGGCATAGACCAACTTGTATTGTTAGTGTTATTTATGGTTTGAGTCCTTACTGGATAAATGTAATCAATTAGATAACCAGTTGCATCTGCCATGTGCGATAAGTTCTCATTGTTGTCTGGAATTGATGTTCCAGGTTTGTATATCTGCTTTTGTAGACTTTTTAGTATGTTCCTACAAGCCGGATGTATTTTCACTTTCACTGTGCCATCAGCACTCTTCAATGCACTATTTACAGCATTGACCCTGTCTCTTATGGGTGTGTGGCTGGTTCTTGCTTTGACTTGTAAGCCTGCATTCTGTAATATTGATAAATCTGTTCTACCACCTGCACTAGTTTTTCTCTGTCTTGATGCAGGATCTGGATAGCATATGATATTTTTGTTGGGATATCTTGTTCTTATTTCTTGTACCATTTCATCTGTGTTTGAACCATATATTGATATTTCATCAAATATGATCAGCTGTTCTTTGTGTTTGAATGCCACGCAGGCACTCATTGGATCTATGTTGAAGTCCATTCCTATCAATATGGTGTTTGGTATTTGATCTCCGGTTTTCATAAAAGCAGTTGTGATATTGGCTTCTGAAAAATTATAGTACACTTGACCACTGTATGTTTCAAAGCTGGCCATGTATTCTTGTCTAAATGTTCTGTCATCTAGATCTTTTTTGGCTTGATCTATTTCTACTTGTGGCACTTGTCCTCCATCCAGTGTGGTAAACTGAAAACTGTCCCAATTTGAATCTGTTTTTTTATTGATGTATATGTCGTGCAACCAATTACCCAATCCTTTTGGTGTACCTGTGAACAATGCTGATCCTTGTGTGTCTGACAGTGTGGGTCTTAGAACTTCTGTCCAAGCCTTTTTATCTATGTCTGCACATTCATCTAACACCAAAAAATCTATTCCTACACCTCTTAAACTGTCTGAATGATCTGCACCTCTTAGACATATCTTGCTACCATTTTTCAATATCAAATGCAAATCAGTTTCATTATAACGGTCTACCCAATTTAAGTCAAGCAATTTGTTTTTGAGTTTGTCCCATACAATCTGTTTGGCCATTCTATAACTGGGTGCCACATACCAAACCAATTTGTTGGGTTCAGTTGCATATCTGCACAGCTCTCTGATAGCCAGATGTGTTTTACCAAATCGTCTGCCAGTCACAAGTACTCTAAATCGCTTGTCTGAATTAGTTACCGTAAGTTGTGCTTCAGTCAATGCCATATATTAATCGTTGTCTGTCCAAGGTAAAGGTTGATTGTCTTCGTTGCTGACAGGCTGTTCTTTTTGATCCAACATCTGTTTACCTAACCAGATAAGCATAGTGGGATTGCCTTCTTCAGCTTTCTGCCATTGTAGCCTTCTCAACTTGGCTTTTCCATTGGCTCTACCTTTTTGTAGTAAATCCGGGAAATTCCTTTGTAGTGTGTCTACACTTATGCTCAATACTTCTGCTATTTCTTTGTTTGTGCAATGAATTGATGCCATATTTTCTATAATTTTAGTATCTACCTTGACTTTGGGTCTACCACCTTTGTTCTTTGGTGCTTGTAAACCGGTTGTGTTCACAGCTGTCAAATGTACTGCACCTGATTCAACCACCGTGTTGTTGTCAAAATCTGCACTGGTTGTTGAGGCTTGTAGTTTGATTGCTTCTGGATTTGTTATCTTTAAATCCTTGTCCTGCTCTTTGTCAGTCATTTTACTCTCCTTTTTAATTTACGGGTGTTGTATCACCCAACCATCTATAATAGTTTATAGATGTATTGTTTCAACTTTGACTCTAAAACTTCTTTTGACAATTCTAGATGCCGCTGTTGTTAGTGTTGCAGTCACAGTATAAACAACGCCGGATGTACCTGCTTGTAATACTATTGTTGAAGTAGTACCTGTTGTTGATGTGGCCGCTAGTCCAGATATTGCTGAACTGGTTGTCAATGCTGGTGAACTTTCTGCTTCACTGGTAATTGCGTATGCAACAGAACTTATGCTGTCGCCACTCAACCATTCACTCCATTGTATAACATAATCCAATGTTGATCCAGGATCTTTTCTAATAAAAGCTCCCACATTATCATTTTCGTATCCTGTTGTTGATGCCATATGTTTCTCCTAATGATATTTATGCTGTTGCTATAACCTGATAGCTATAAACAAATGTTCTTCCTAAATTTGTAGTGGCTGTGACTTGGATTGTGTGTGCACCTAGGGTATTTGGTTGCACAAATGCCACTGCCATGTGTGGTTGTTTGCTAATGCCGTGCGTGACTTTGTCTGCAAACGGATATTCTTTTGATATGGTTGCATCACCTGAGGTATTGGTGTGTGTCAAAGTCAATAATTCTTCTCCAGTGGCCAATCTATTAATAAAATCTATTGCCACATCTAAACTGCTGTCTTTGTCAATTTCTAAATATTGACCAAGGTCATTTTGTTTGAACAATGTTGTTGCCATTACAATTTAAAATCCTTTTTCCAGGCCTGCAAACTCCAATATGCGGCACTCAATGTCTTTTGTCCTTTTACTTGATCCAATACAGCACCCATTCTGGCATTGAAACTCCTTCTTCTCACAGGATTGTTCCTGCCAACGCTCATACCTTTCTGACCAAAGTTTATCTTGTTCACATTGCCTGTTGATTGATTACGAACAAACACTTTGAATTTTTTAACATCACCTTGCATGGGTTTGTTCAGTTTTACTGTTCTGCCTTGATACTTTGCCATATTATTTTGCCAACCTGTCCATGTGTGCATATATTCTACCAAAAACTTTGTCTAAATTTAACAGTTCTTGGCTCATCATTGCAACCATTGTTTGTAATTCTATAATAGTTATCAATGCCCAAGTACTCAATCCCATCAATATGGTTCCCAACAAGGCTATCAATGCAGTATTTGTTTTTCTTGACATTATGCTGATCCTTTCACTGTGAACACTCTAGATTCTGTTTCTGTTGCCCATGTTGTCATGTNGCTCCAGCTGGTTGGATCACTCCAAGCAGTTATTGGTATTGATTGGCCTTGCGATTGTGCTGTNACNGTTCTCTGTTGTGCCACAGCTGACACAGTTCTTGACTGTGCTGATACTGTGTTGGTTCTTGTTTGTGCNAACACCTGTACAGTTCTTGTTTCTTCAGCTGGTAATACAAATGTTCTNGAATCTTGCGGATTGGTCAATACTTGTCCTGCCGCTGTCACACTCATTGCACTTGCTAACACATTGAAATCTGTATCTGCCATTGCAATTTTGACACCTAGCAATCCAAATGAGAATGAGAATGTGCTTGGTTTTGTTATAACTGTGCCAAGAAACAGATCTGATTGATCTGTCAATGTGAATGTGCTTGTTAGATTGGCATCGCCTCTCAAGAACATTCTGATACCATCATCATCAATGGTCATTGTGGCTGTTGTTGATTCTGATTCAATTACACCTAGTTGGAAACCTGCATTCACTGACATTGCGAAGCTGGCTGTGTTGCTGGTGCTTTCAGCTAATAATTTAAAACCACCTTGTCCTGCGAATGTGCTGTTTGATTGAATTGTGCCAATATCACCGCTGGCCATTCCGTGTATGACGCCAATCAAATCAGTTATGTTGAATTCACTGGTTGAACTTATTGAGCTTTCGGCGTTGATTGCTGGAGCATATAAAAAGTTTAAGAAAACTTGTAAATTGTTGGGATATGGATTTGCTCTACCATATGTGCCATCTGTGAATTCAAATTCACTGGCCGCATTTATGTCTTGATTGCCACTGGAGTATGAACTCTTTGCACTTCCGTACGGTGTGGTCATTGACAATGCTGTTGTTATGTCTTGATTGATATCACTTATTGAGTATGACAATATAGAATTGGGTCTAGCTATCACATCTCTTTGATCTCTGACACCAGCTTTTGTGTTGCCAATCAAACTGTGACTTCTGTCAGCCACCCAATGCCTAGTTACAAAATTGTCTGACAATGGTTGAGATATGGCTGTGGCTGTTTCAGCTCCTGCTTGTGTCATGTTGTATCTGGATCTATCAACCAAAGTGTAATTGCCAGTACCACTGGTCAAAAAGTTTTCAATCAATGAGGTGCTACCTGGAACTGCACTTCCGTTGATCATTGTGATGTATTCAATCATTTGTAATCCTGTGATCACATAGTTGCTACCTGGATTTTCAAACGCATCAGCATTCCAATTGAAACTCAATGCATCTGATCCACCCAATCTTATAAAAGCACCATTGGTACTACCTGCTGTTATAGTGGCTCCACCGCTGTTCTTTTGTATGTAAGTGATTGAATCATTGACCACAAAGTCTTGTTTCAACAAAGTTTTACCTTTGTATTTTGCTTTCATTTTTACATCTAATATCTGCACTTCACCACCTTTGTCAGATTTGAATTTTACAAAGAAAGGTTGAAAATTTCCGCTATGACTTAAAAAGTTTGTCAACTTATAAGTGAATGTTGATGTGGTGCCAACTGACATGGTGTGTCCATCTGGTGTTGACCAATCAGTGACATCAAGACCTGATGACAAATTAAATGAACCTGGCCAAAAATCTGCTGTGGCTGTGCTGTTGCCATTGACCAGAGTCAGTGACAATGGTTTGACAGTGACTTGTATAGATATTTCTGTAAATTCAGTGTTGGACAAAGAATTTATTTCACTAAAGTCAAATACGAATCTATCTGTTTGGAATGGAGCACCTTTGAATGATAAGGCTTCTTCTGGTATGAAACTGTTGGCTTCTAGATATTCTGGTTCTGTGTATTCAATAGCTGAATCACCAAGCATGGCCAAAAAGCTACCTTCTTTGTCATTGCCACCATCTACTAGAAGACTTATTGGTCTTCTAAATGCAGTTTCATGCAATACAGAAATATCATTTGTGGCCAATGTGTTATCATCAGCTGTAAATGTTGTTGCTGTTGTTAGTGTTGCGTCACCCAGTAAGGTTGCCATTTAGACTCCTTCCTATGATGCTACGGCTCTATCTGTGCACCTTCTCCAGTTGGTACCATCTGAGAATACCATAACTGCTCCGTCTGTTTCATTTGTACAAAATGCTATCTCACCTGCCAATGCACCTGACGGCAAAGCCGCTACTGCATAACTAGGCAATTGTGGATTAACACCAAATGTAAAAACATCTGGAGTGGTCTTTGAAGCAACTGTTGAGGCTTCTGTTGTTCTTTTTTTGGTTGTGAACAGTGTTGTAGCTGAACTGTAACTGCCATTTGTCTGTGTGTAGTGTGTTAGGTCAAATGTGTTTTTGTCTGCAGTGGTACCAAATTCATATGATACCGGTCTTTCTTCACCTTCATCATCTTGGTCATGTCCTGTGCCTAAAAATTCTGCACCATCGTGGAATTCAACTGATTCCATAATAAGTCTTCTGCCTTGTGCACCACTGTTACCTATTCTGTTCTGTAAAATAAAACTGGTTGAATCTAATCTACCTCTTGTGCCATCAACTACGACTACCGGATCATTTGCTTTGACCTGCAAGTGTCTGCCTGTGTTTGAGCCTGATCCCAAAGTGCTACTGGCTTCTTCTAATGTGATCACTGTTGACGATCCTGATCCTGATGTGCCTGTGATCAAGATGTAGTTGCTCATTGTTCTCAAATTTGAACCTGAAAAACTTGAGTTGTCATAGAAGAACAATGCTTCATCGGCCAGTGCTCTGGCTTCACCTGTTGTTAAACTTCTCGAAAGTGTAACACTTGTTGAGTTGTTTGTGGTAGCACCCACATCTGAATCTGTTGATGCAAAACCTGTTTTTTTAAATTGAAAGTCATCAAATGCAGTCAATATCAAGTCACCTGCACTGTCTAAGTCAGTACCTGCTCTTAATTCTATTTTGTTGTCTGCTCTTACAAAAATATTACCTTTGCCTGATGCACCTGAGTCTGTGGCTCTTAGTTCAATGTTACCTGCAACATTGGCATCTAATAAAGTTTTACTGTTTCTCCATCTAACATAAGCATCTGAATCTGATCCAAATTTTAATTTTATATCATCATCTACTCTTGTGTCTGCTGTGATTGTACCACCTGCCAGTACTGGTGTTGTCAGTGTTTTGTTTGTCAATGTGTCTGTTGTTGCTTTACCAACAAGTGTGTCTGCCGCGGCTGGTAGAAAAAGATCTACATCTGCTGTGGTTGCCGCACCTACTAGTGTCACTCCGTTTGTTCCATTGTCAGTGCCTTCTAAAAATTTAATTTTACCACCCACTGTTGTGCTTGTGGCAGTGATAGTTGGTGCTGTTATTGTTTTGTTTGTGAGTGTTTGTGTGCCTGTCAGTGTGGCCACTGTGCTATCAATTGCTATATCGTTGGTATTGGCTGTTATACCTGTTCCGCCTACGACATTCAAAGTTGCATCGCCTGTTGTTGCACCACCTGTTAGACCTGCTCCTGCTACCACAGATGTTATGTCACCTGATCCACCGCCTGAAACGGTTGCAAAAGTTAAATTACCTGATCCGTCTGTTTTTAAAAATTGTCCTGCTGTACCATCTGCGGCTGGTAAAATAAAAGTCTCATTTGAACCAACTGTTGCTGGTGATTTCAATTCTACATAGTTTGAATCATCATTGTCAAAGAATCTCACTGCTCCAACGGCTGAACCACCGGATCCTTTTACTTGTAGGCTACCTGTTAGATCAGGAGTTCCTGTGTTTTCTAATTTTCCATTGTTCAACAATAAAAAGTTTGAGTCTAGTTGTGTGTGCGATAAAGCAGATCCTTTGGCACTCGTAGAACCTGGATCAGTAGCACTGGTTGTACTTCTAGTTGTGATATTTGCCATCTGTGTCTCCTTTTATCTTAAGCAAGTGATATTGTTAAAGAACCTGAATTTATCTGGAAGGTATCTCCATTTGTAACTTGTTTGTTTGTTCCCAAAGCACCATAAAATAAAACATTACCACTGGTACTAGCATCTAATAGAGCTATGTGTGTAACTGTGTTACCTTGTGATCCTGCTGTTTGATAATCTGCTGTTGCTTGTGGAAAAGTCACTGTTGAATTACTTGCACACGAACCACCTGATGCCGCCGCAAAAGTGATTGTTTTTCTTGTGTAAGATCCATTGTTAATTTCGTAAAATCCCCAGTTGCCTGTTCCTGATGTTGAGTTTGTTCCTGATTCTAAAGCTGTTCCGGCGCTTGATCCTCCTGAAAATAACGCAACATGAATAGTTGCTGGTGGGGCATATCCTGCACCTGATCCTACTGTTACAGATCCGTTACCAAATCTCAATATGTGATCAAGCACTTTTAATTCTAAATAGTTTGAAGCCGCTGTCATTGTTGTATTCTCCTAATTGTTTTCGAAAACATTATTATATTGTATTTATATTATAGCTATGTGCTTATTTATGGTTGTTTCGTACTCTCCATATTGTTGTAGCTGACACTTTGTATATTTTGGCTAATTGTTTTTGTGGCAGTGGTGAATTCCGTATTTGTCGTTGTTGTGCAGGTGTTAATTTTCTTTTAAAACCTTCTCTGCCAGCTTTTCTCATGTCAGCCATGTTTTGTTTTTGTGTGCCTGTTCTTAAATGCTCTGGATAACAGCATTGTGGATTGTTGCACATATGCCGGATCAACAAGCCTTTGGGTATTGGTCCATACCATATCTCATACATCAATCTGTGCATCATGTATTTGCGACCTTTGTGACTGTAATATCCATATCCTCCTGAATATCTACCACGCCATTCCCAACANCTGTCATGCTGTTTACCTATTGCACACTTGCTCATCAAATGCCATACCAACCATAAGGTTTGATTTTCGCTTTTGACAAACTCCATGGGCGTTATACCCAATCAATTTTGATTTTGATCTGTCGTAATCTGTGTTGCCATAGTTGTTGTTGTTTTAAATCACCTTTGTAATAGTGTCGTACCAAAGCTTCAAACCATTTCAAACTTAAATTTGTTCTCATCAGCATTGATTCTGTAAAATCTTCCAACAATCGTCGGTTGTGTTTTTGTGTGTGATTGACTTTGCTGTCTATCATTTCAATTAGATCTTTCACAGTATAAACTTGTTGGTTTTGATGTTTCAATCTGTGTGGTCTATTTTTAGGAACAAATCTTTTTCTATTTTTCACCGGTGGCAACCATTTGAAATCCAATTGTAAAAATTGTTGTTTGTCCAATAGATATCGTCGATCCAATTCATCTCCCAATTCACACAATGCTGTCACAATGCTATCAAATGCATTATGAATGTCTTGTTGTGTGTATGGTGACTCAGGTATCACTCGTGTTGATTTGAGATCCGGTGAGTGGTTGCTGTCATACTTGACTTTTCTTGCTGTTATCTTTTGTGGCATGGTTTCAATCTCTTTCTGTTTTTAGTTTTAATTTTGCTTTGTCCAGTGTTTGTTTGGCCATGTCTCTGTCTTCTTTGCTGACAGTTTCATATGCCGCTGGTGTGTGCAAGTAGTCTTTCTTGTTGTGAACTTGACACATTTCACGATCTATCAACATGGTTTCTGCTGTGACTTGACCTTCCCATATTTTCCATTTTCTATGTAGGTAACTCCATCTGCTGTTGCTGGGCACCAATCTGATCCAGTAATGGTCATCATAGCGATCTGTTGTTTTTTTAGAAGTTTTCGGCACTGGCTTGTAGACCCATATTTGGTCCGGCCATCCTTGTTGTGCAACTGCTGGTTTGTCTGACATTTTCATATTGCTTTTCCGGGTAATTGTTGATCTGGATGTATTTTCCAACCTCTGAACCTCCACCAAAGATTTTCAGTACTGGGTATCAATCTCATATGGTAGTGTTCTGTGTATTTGAGTTTGTGCTGATCACATTTTCTATTTGGGCCTTTGGGCACTCGCTTGTAGATCCATATGCGGTCTGGCCATAGCAACTCAGCATTGAGTTGTTGTTTTTTCTTCTGTAGTCGTAGCCGTTGTTGTTCTGATTTTAGCATTGTTTTTCCTACAAGAAATCCGCGGCATCTTGTTGTGGTGTCTGCAGGCTGTCTTCTGCCCTTACAACACAACTGCCAATCATCCTTGCTTTTCTTTGTTTCAGTGTTAGATTGAGATTGCTCAATTCATATTGATATCGTTCTTGTTCTTTGAATATGACCACTTGATGTGTGTGGGAATCTCTTATCAGCAATCCAGAAAAGTTGTTTAAAAACTTGTTCTTTAATTTTTTGTCTTTGGTAGGTATGTAGAACTTGTTCAAACTGAGATGTTCTATGCCCAATTGATTGGCATCCACATATATGTCATCTCTGAACTGTCTTGCTTCTTTATAGTGTGGATTGCTTTTGACAATGCCTATGTTGAATGAATCCAAACTGGTGTCATTGAACTTGGCAGATAGATTCACTGGATTTTTAGTGTCCCAACTGTTCTCTTTGCATTGTTGGTATAGATATATGCTGATCTTTAAAGTGTAATCATATGGTTTGTTGGGATCTCTAGTGTTGTTGAAAAGATCTAGTTTTATGGTTCTCCATTTTTTAGAGATATTGACCAAATCCATACCTTGTTGTTTTTTGGCTGGGCGATCCTTAACGGGTGGCAAAGCCACTGCCACATCATTTGGCGAAGCCAAAGAGCCAACAGAGAGCGGAGCGACTTCATTTACAGAAAGTTGCTTATCTAGAACTGGGTGCATACCCGGTTCCTTTAAATTAATTATTTCTTTATTATGTTTATTATGTTTATTATCTTTATTACAGTTCCGGGTGTCCTTTTCAATCAACTTGTCCTGCTGATCTAAGAAATCCGCAACTGCTTCAGTGATGTTTTGCATTTGTTATTCTCCTTGTATGTTATACTTATTAAAATTGCTAAATTTTAGCTTCAACTAGCTTTTTTCTTCTGTCACTTACGCTTATTTTTCCTTTTCTTCGTTGATCTAACCAATATTGGTCTCTGTTTTGTTTGCCTGTGGCACAATAACAATTACTAGGACTATAAGGTCCTGTATCACCAATTCTACACATTTGATAACCTTGATTAGTAACACCTCGCTGATCAAATTTACCTGTTTGCAACCACCAAAGTAACCATTCTTCAAAACTGTTAAATTCCCAACCAATACCTCTTTTCAATGCCATGCTTTTTTGTGCATTGTAACTGAGCATATTTCTAGAAGTAAAGTGTTTGAAAAACAAATCATCTTCATTGTAGTTTTTTGATTTGTGCGTATCATAATCTATCAATGTGAACTGTGGTATTTCTTTGCATATTTGTTTTCTTAAATTGTTAGCAAATTCCCATAGACTGTTTTTTTGCCAATACTCTCTTCTTTGTTTCAAAGTGGTCGTAAATCCATTTAGACCATATGTTTGAATTACTTTTTTAATAAAAGTACTGGTTGAACATTTGGGTTGTTTTCCAATTTGGATTTGGTATTGTGTTTTTATTTGGACTAATTTTTGTCCTTGTTCCCATGCTACAATAATACTGATGTATAGATCTTCGACATCATGCATATTGAAGTTTTTAGTGTATGTTTCTAATCGCATATTGTTTCTCCTTTGTAATTGTATATTATAGCACTAAAATTGTATTTTTGTCAACTTTTTCCAGATCAAGTTGGCAAAATTGCCCTATTGACATACCCAACCTTG
>JGI24006J15134_10000385_pt1 | contig 27401 bp, 38 predicted proteins | sample LinPmetageLP53_FD_15134 | JGI IMG/M metagenome (IMG submission 15134)
AAAAAGATGAGCAAAATATACGATTACCATATAGCTACACAAAAATCTTGCCAACACAAAAACACAGAGTATATTCCTAGTGAACCTGATGTGAATGTATCAGAGCAATTAATTTGTGATGATTGTGGTATGGATTTAGATTTACCTGAACCTGATGANAATTATTNATGAAANCTGTTANGGATATATCATTTTCAATAAAATATAAAAATTATACTACATCTATTTGCAATCATTATTGTAATAATAAGACAAAAAAGTGTAATTTCTACGATTGGTTTACCTATCTTGATAATAAATTTATTAAAAGTATGTGCGAAACCTGCGCATTAAGAGAAGCATGGGGTTATAATTACAAACAAAAAAAGGGCTATAAATTATGGAGTGCTTAATTTTTATTAGTGGTTGTTGGCTAGGTTCTGTAATCGGATTTTTATTATTTGTATTACTTAATTAAAGGATTATAATGGAAGAAATGATAAGTGAGTGCTGCGAAGCACCAATTTTTAGATATGAAAAAGCATGGGATGCAGGAATATGTTGGGAATGTAAAACATTAAATTCTGTAAAAAGGGTAAAAAAAAGTCCTATTGGAATTGGGTTTGATCATAAAAATAAAAAATTTAAAAAAGAGGAAGTTGAATGACTATATTTGAAAATAAAACTAATATAAGCAATGAACAAAAAGTTGCAGATGAAATACAAAATCAGGTTGGTAATAGTATAAAAGTTAGTGAATCTTTAGATTTTGACTATTATATTGACAGGGTATTATTTGAAAATGATGGTATAGTTGCATGGATAGAAATAAAATGCACAGATTCATACGAATATTATACGTCAGATTATTATAGAATAAGCCTTAAAAAAATAAAGCGTGGTATTGATTGGAGCGAATCAACTTTTGCACCTTTTTATCTTGCTGTGAATTTTAAAGATGGTATATTTATTGCAGAAATTACAAAGGAATGTATGAAAAATTATCCTATAAGTTGGGGTGGTAGAAGAACTAGAAGGGTTAAAGGTGATCAAGAGCCTATGATTGCAATACCAATTAGTGAGTTCGTAGGTTTGAAAAATTTTACCATTGATAAAATTTACAATTAAAGGCAACCCTATAGCCTTAAAAAGGCATCGTTCTACTAGGTCAGGCAGAATGTATGATCCATCTGCAAATGATAAGAAGCAAATGTGGTTACAAATAGCTAAATTCAAGCCAAAAGAAGCTCTTAAAGGAGATATTCAGTTAATAGTAACATTCTTTATGAAAAGACCAAAATCTCACTACAGGACAGGTAAATATTCACATATATTAAAAGATAAAGTTCCTGAATATCACAGCTTCGTTCCTGATTTAGATAATCTTGTCAAGATGTGCTGCGATACATTTAGTGGAAAAAATAAAATGATTTATGACGATAGTCAAATATGTAGAATACAAGCAGAAAAAGTTTATGATGAAAAACCAAGAACTGAAATTATTATCGAAGAAATATCTTGATTACATTCGCAGGCAATTTTGCCTAGTGTGTGGAAATACTCCGTGTGATCCTGATCACTTGGAAGCTCGTGGAATGGGTGGTGCGAACAAGGATGGATTTAAGGACTACTCCTGTATTCCACTTTGCAGAGAACATCACACCGAAAGGCATCAATTCGGCAATCAAAAATTTGAATATAAATACAATATAAATTTATGGAAAGATGCTTTTAATTTATTAAGGAGATATTTTACAAAATGAGATTTACAGCTAAAATTGCAAACGGAAAAATATTTTGGAACAACAATAGCGTTTTAAACGAGTTTTTAGAATCAAATGACAACATGGAGTGTTATATTGACATTAAACTTTCTAAGGTGCGAAATACTGCGCAAAACAACTATTATTGGGCAATACTTCGCGATTGGGGTAAAGACATTGGAGAAGATGACGTAGATTATATGCACGGATTAATAAAATCGCGGTTTAAAATAACAACTATAAAAGAATTTAATAAAGAAGAATTTAACGATTTTTTAACAGAAGTAGAAAGATACGCAGCTCAAAATGGGTGGAATGGAAAACCTCAATCTTCTACCACACTTCTCTAATTTTTAATTTAATACTATAAACTCCATTAGCTACCTGTTTAAATTGAAAGCTATCTTGGTCAAATTTTGCTATAGCATAGTCATCAGGATTATTTTCACCTGATGGGTTGAATATAAAAGGTAAAGCACCTCCTCCTGTCTTGTGTATAACTTCAGTAAAAAAATTAGAATTAGCACTTTCATTTAAAAGTGCTTTATCTCTACCATCTACAAAACTTCCATCATATCCAAGATTGGTTAAACTAGATATTTCAGGAAATACATTTTGCTCATCTAAATATGAAAAAGATAAATCCCAAGTCCTTCTACCTGATGTAGATAATGATTTAAACCCTTCTACACCATCCCCACTTATTAAACCCCAAGCAGGTAAATCTCCCCAATTAGGTGCTTTATTCCAATATGTATTAGAAATTGTAGAACCACCTTTTGTTTCTATGGTTTTAGTTCCTCCATACTCTCTAGTCATTGTCAAATTAAGATCAGGTGAGTGAGGCATATCATAATACGTACCAACTACACAACTGCCTAATTTATTATCAGAATTTTGTGAATAAAGTTCAAAAAGATTTGTTGTTGAACCATCAAAAGCACCAAGTATAAAGCCATTATACCCTTCATCTTGAAAACTAGCACTACAATTAACTAATCCACCTCCACTTATTGTTATAATTTCTGTTGTAGAATTAATTTTTGCTTTAAATGAGCCTTCAGTTCCTAGAAAAGCTACAAAACTTTTATCATTTAACATTCCATGAGTATTAATATTTCCTGCATCATAATTACTACCTGATCCAAATTCACTTGCAGTAACTTGATTTACAGGCAAAGTCCTATATATATTAGGTAAAAAATCTTGTTGCCCTGAAAAATTAAGCCATTCTAGGGTATTTATATAAAATTTTGGGGTTTTTACTTGTTGATATGACATAAACTACTCCTAATATGATGATCCTGATGAACCTGATGAACTTGATGAGCCTGATAATGTTTGTGGTGTAGAAACTCTAACACCTTCTGTTTCTTTTGGCTTATTTAAATACTCATTAGCCATTATTTGATTAGGTTTTTCAGAATCTTGTAATACACTTTTTGCAATTTGACTTTCATTGATATTAGATGCTACCATGTTATTTGTTAGCAAATCCATATCGTCTAAATTAGTTGTTATTTTTTCAACAAAATCATTTTGTTGTTTAACAAATACAGATACAAAATCTGCATTGTTATCTACTGATTTTGCAGATGTTACTATAAATTGTCCAACATATTCAAATAATTCTGTTAATAAACCTGTTCCCATAGGATAAATAATTATTTTATTGTTTTTTAGATTTATAATAAAGTTTACACCTGTTTTATCTGTTATTTCTATTGCGCCTCTAAATTGAATCTCAATAGCTCTACATTCTCCTGTAACTGAACATTCACCATTTCCATAATACAATGTATTCATTTTATATCCTATTGCTTAATTCTATAATATCAAGCTCATCTATTACACCATCATTGTTTACGTCTGCAAACATTGGATGAGATGCTTGTTTGATATTCATCACATGATCTGATAATTTTACTAAATCTCTTAAATCTACAAATCCATCACCATTTACATCACCTGTATTATTTGATAACTTGTAGTTAAATCTATAAAATATTTCCTGTGCTATTGTATTATTAACTATAACTTGAAATATAATATCAAATTCTTGGTCTTTAGTTTCATCTTGTATTTTAAAAAGTTGTTGGTCATAAGACACAAATTCTAACACCTGCTGCGAAGCATTAAGGTCGGCAATTAAAGTTAAATCAATATCTTCTAGCAATATATCTATTCCATCATTGTATGTTTTAACTTTTAGAGTGGCAGTATCATAATATATTTTTTGCCTTTTATCATTTAGCTCTATTGCAAGATCAAATGTAATATTGCTTACTGACAAAACACCATCTTGCAATGACGGCATAAGCGCAGGAGTATCTATTATAATACCATTTTTTCTAATTAATCCAAGCTCTGTTCCTATTGACCAATTTAAAGAACCTAAATGTATAATATCTCCTACTTTTGCAGGAGTAATTGTTGTTGAGTTAATTATCATATAAAATCTCCAAAAACATTCATATTATTACTAAAATAATTAGTAGTAATTTCACTATCATCATATAACTCTATACCATATACCCACCAATCATTTGGATTATTAAAATCTCCTTCTTCAAAAAAACCTAATACTCCACTTAACGAGCCACTACGATCTTCATAATTATAATAATCATTTGAATTTGTTATTTGAAAATTTGGAGTTGAACCTGTCATTCCTGTAAGTTGGTATCTTCCGATAGATTTTATAGATGGAATTTCAATTTGCAATCTGTCCTGCCATCCTGCTTCTGTATCTGTTATATTGCCATAAGCATAATTTACAGGAGTATTAATAGCAAGATCGCCAAAAGCATTAGTAGTATTGCCATATAAAGTAGTCCATAAATTGCTAGTAACAACAGCAAGCAGTTGATGCAACTGCTCACATTGAACTGTAACCATGTCTAAAGTTTTATTTGTAGATGTAACTATAAAATTTGAATAAAATTCTTGATCCATAAAAAATGTTTCACTTGTATAATCTATTCCATAAGGCTTTATTCCACCTAGCAACTTATCAAACTCTAATATATCACCTACTTCTATAGCTAAACCATCAGATAAAGGCAGTTTAATAGTTGCAATTAAATGTTGATTTTTATAATAATCTAAAAGCCATTGACAAAATTTATCTGCTGTTAGTTCATCTCTAATATATTTACCCCTATGGTCATCTACAACTAAAGTTGATTTAGAATGATCTGCATCTAATCCATAATAATTATATAAATCATTGTTATTTTCTTGTTTTGATAAAACTTTGCCAAACTCATTTCTTGCATAATCCCATTTATATTTAAATTCTACTTTAGTTTTTACATCTTCTATTTTAGTCCTGCTAAAGCTATAATCAATTATCCTAGATTCTTTAATAATATGATTTGAATCTACTTTAACAGCAGGAATTACATCAAATTTAAATTTACTTTGGTTGTTAAAATGTGGTATATATGGAGATGCAGAAGCAATTTGTTCTAATAATTTTTTAGAATTTATTTTTTTATCTACAGTAAAAGCATATTGCATATCTGAATACGCAGCATTATTTTGAATATTTTTATAATCTCCATCAAAAAAAAGCTCTGAATTTAATATATTTTTAACTAAATCAGGCATATTTGGATTAGCAGAATAATAAGAATTTGAGGACAATCTTCCTTTTACTAAAGAATAATAGTCTTGATCTAAAACTTCTTTAATTAATGAATATTTTAAAAATTCAAATTGTTTAAATTTGCATTTAAATGCTCCTAAGTATCCTGTTGCTTCACTTGGATTATAAGGCATTATAGTAAAATAAATATTATTAGTATCTAAATTTTCATTCAATGAAGATGAATAATTGTAATCTAAAAAATCATCTCCACCTAAAATAAAATTTTCAATTTGATTCCAATTAGAGCCTCCTGTGTTTGAAAAAGTTACATTTTGAAGTTTGAAAATTTCTGTATTTGCTTGAACAAATAACTTGACTTGCAAAGATTTATTATTCCAATTATTTGCTGACATATTTCCATAATATGATTCTATTTTAATAAACATTATTGTAATAAATTCTTCCCAATTATTTTCAGAAATTGTGTCTGTATTTATACTTACACCAATACCTGAAACATCTCTTTCGTTATCGTTAGTGTTCATATTTACAGCAAAAACATCATTATTGTTTCCTGATAAAAGTTCAGATAAAGATTCTCCGTTCCAATTATATTTTTCAGAATTTACAAAATATCCATCTTTTACAAAAGTACCAATCATTTCTTTTGTATTGTCATCTAGTATAGTAGTAAAAAATATATGATCGTTTGATGTTGAACCTACTTCGTTTTTATCAAAAAAATTAGTTTTTTCCCTTAAAGGAGAAAAATTCATATTGTTTAATTCTTTTTCTTCTAAAACAGGTAAAAGATTTTTAGATATAAAATTTCCTTCGCTTGATTTTAACCTTATATATTCTGTTGTAGGATTGTTTTCATAAGTAGAACTGTCAATAATATTATTGTCTAAAACATTTATTGACCAATCATTCAAAGTGTTATTTTTAACAACTTCAGCAAATTTGTTATTTTTGTAAATATATAGTTTTGTATATAAAGAAAGAACATTGTCAGGATAAATTTCTATTGATCCATTGCTTAACAAATATCCATCCAAAGATTTTTCTAATTTTTTCTTAATAACACAAGGGCTTTTTTCTACAACTCCATAAACCATAGGAATAGGTTTATTTTTATATTTATCAGGTACATCTTCACCATCTCCTAAATAATTTTCAGGCAAAGGCAAATCCTTATGTAAATATGATTGACTTCTATCTTCTAATTCTATTTTAACTTTTTCTTCTGTATGTGTATATCTTCTAACTGTTCCATCATATATTTTAAATGCTGAACCATAATCTGTAGTATATTGTGATCCCCAAAAAATTTGCACTTGTACATTCATCAATGAAGTAGATTCTACAAGCTCTGAAAATCTTACACCTTCATATTGATAATTGCTAATATCTAATGTAACTGAATTAATTTTATATTTTCTTGTTTCTAAGTCAATAGATTCTTTTAAAGATGGAACATTTAATAATAATGGCTTATGAAAATCTGCACCTATAGTTACAGCATTTGTAGATATTCTAATATTTAAACCATCTACATCAATTAATACAAATGGATATATACTTGTATCATTTCCCTGTATATGACTTCCAAATACTCCTAAATCTAAAGCCATTTACGATACTCCAAAATCATTACCACGCCTTACTGCTTCTTTAATCTGCCCTGCTAATTCACCTTCTACATAATCTTGGCTCATAACATTGCCTGATACATTTACTGTAACCGATCCACCACCACTTTGATTCATACGATTAAGGTTTTCTATTCCAATAGATTGTACTGCGCTTCTCTGCATTACATACTCTCCACCTTGTGCTAAAATAGGAACATTATCTCCACCCTTAACTGATCCACCTGTTGCAAACCTCTGAACCCTGCCATCATCTTTAATAAGTCCACCCTTATGTGCAACTCCTCCTGTTAATGCAAACTTTCCAATGTTGCCCATAGCAAATGCACCTGCACCACCTGTTAAACCGCTAAATAAAGCAAATAACGCAGCACGAGAAGCCATTTCAACAGCCATAGATGTTAATGCCTTACGAAATGCAACACTTGTAGCAGATATTGCATCTTCAAAATCATTAGCGTTTATTATAGAATCAGACATTAATTTTGAAAATTTATTTATAGTAGAAAATGATTGTTTTTCTGCTTCTGTAAATAAACCAAGCGCGTTTGCAGCTTCAGGGTATTCGCTAATAAATTGCGCAATATTTTCTTTTTCTTTTTCATCTGCAACAAGTTTTGCAAATTGTACACCTGTAAATTCTTCATAAGAACCTTTAAGAGCTTTTTGATTATTCATTTGTTCTTCAAGTAATCTAAGTCTTTCTTTTTCTGCATCATTTAAAGCTACAATTTGATCTTTTAATATTTTAATTTGCTCATTAATATTTGCTTTTTCTTGTGCTTCATACGCCTTAATTAGTTTTTTTCTTAATTTTTCTTCTTCTTCTGTAGCCTTTTTTAGCTCATCTTGTATTTCCTTTTGCCTTTTTGCAGCAGGGCTTAAAGCATCATATTTATCAACTAAATCTGTTAATACTTCCTGATATTTTTCTGTACTTGAAAACAACTCTTTGTTTACCATTACAAGTTGTATGCTTCGTAGTATTTCTTCTCGTTTAGCAGAATTAGTAGCTTCTTCTAGCTTTTCTATAGCTTTTATTTGTTCTAAAATTGAATTTGTTAACTTCATTTGTGCTTTAGTTGCATCAGTTATAGGCTCATTTTCAAATAAACCAAAATATTTTACTGTTGCAACCATTGCTAATCCGATGGCTGCCGCCGCTGCTAAATAAGGATTTGCCATCATCGTTGCGTTCATGGCTAAAAGAGAGCCTGTCATAAGACCTATAGCTACATTGGCTGCTAAAGTAGCTGCCGCGTAGGCAGTTAAACCTGCTGTAACTGACAATATAACAACACCAAGAGTTTTAAACACCTGTGCATCCATAACTTCAAATAAAAACTTAAATGCTTTAGCTGCAGCCAACACAACAGGAGCTAATGCTTCACCCATTGCTTCAGCGGCATCTCCACGAGCTGCTGCTGCGCTTTCAAGCATCCCTGCTGTTGTTTTTGCATAAGCCTCTGCTAATCCACCATATTGCCTTTCAAGTATATTGCCTATTTCTACAGCTTTTTCATTGGCACTCATTGCCTTTAATTGAGCTTGTTCTGTATCGGTTAATACAACACCATATCTTGTTAAAGTTCCTATTCCTGTAGTGGTAGCTTTACCAAAAGCAATAAACAATGAATTTAAATCAGGCATTGCGCCACCTGTTGTTTGTATAGCCCTTGCAACATTTAGTATTTGCGGTGTTAAAGACTTCATTGCTTCTTCGTTTAATCCAAAAGTAGTAAGTTGAACCATGCCGTTTGTAATAAGCTCATCACCGAAAGCTGTAGTTTTTTGCAAAGCAGAAGAATAATCTAAAAGCCTTTGCGTAACTCCCTCGACAGTACCTTGAACATTTGACAAGCCTTGTCTTAATTTTTCATTTACAGCTTGTTGTTTTCCATAAGTCCTAACTAAACCTGTAAAGGCTTGTTCTATAAGCATTGCTGCAAATGATGCAAGTAGCATTTTTGAACGTAAAACAGCAAAAGAATTAGAAAGTAAAAGATTTTCTTTAGTAAGAAGTCTATTAGATGTAGTTTGGAAAAGTGTTGCTTCGCCTTGTTTTTGTTGAACCTTAGTTAAGGTTTTAGTAGAGGCTGCTACTCTAATTTGTGATCCTGCTATTTTTTGTTGGGCAACTTTAAGTTTTGTTAAGCCACCTTCTAATTTTCTTTGTTGAGTAGCAAGGGTTTTTAGCGCAGCAATTAACTCTTTACTACCCTGCTGTTTAAATTTTATTAATAGTTCCTGTTTTGCCATCTATTTCATCCCTTTGTTTTTTAGCAAGTGCGTTTTTAATAATAAACGCTTTATCAATCCATTTTGCAGGTTGGTCACCATAACTTCCCTCATAAGGTGATATACCAAACTGCTCACAATAGATATACCTCTCAATGTCTTTTTGATGTTTTCTCGACCTAACGATATTTCTACAACAAAAAAAAGGTAATTGAGCATTGACCGACTTCGCAATATCAAACTCTTTACCTTTTTCATTGGATTCTTCTACCTCTAATATTAATAAATCAATTATAGCCCATACATCATCATCACATTTAAATGTCCTTGTTTCACGAACTCCATTAATTATTATAGGAATTTGTGCATCATACGGATATGTATGATAATAGCAACCTCCACACCAATCCGAATGAATGTTTATTTCGAGTTGGAGGCTTTCCCTTTTCCCGTTAAAACACCCTCTTGTAAAATGCTAAATATTTCTATTTTTTCTTCAAGAGATAATTCTAAAATAAATTTATCTGAACAGTTGTCAACTAACGCACGAAGCCATTTTGTGATTGTAGAGTGCATATTTTTAATTTCTTTAAAATTGCCATCTTTATCTAAAACAACTTTAGTACAATCCATTAAACGATCTCTTTGATCGAGAGATGCTTCAATAACTGTAATTTCACGACCTGTTTTTAGTTTTATAGTCATAATTAAGCCAAAGTAAGTGACATGACGGCATCAGAACCATCAGTAACAGCTTTCATTTCAACATCTATCATTGACACATCTCCTTCTGATAGTGCTGCGTTTGTAAGAACGCCTCTTATTATTGCAATCGAACAATGAGCAGCAGTAGCTTGGGTTAATGTAAGAAAATCTGCATCATCAGGAGATGTCTGAGTATTAAAGTTATTAAGAATAGCTCTAGTAGTTGAATCATATTTAATACTTGCGGTAGCAGTTACAGCTATTTCAGCACCTCTTGCAAAATGATCAAAGCCATTAGCTCCTACTCCTGTATAAACAGCAGGGCTGTCTATTGTAATACTAAAGCCTGACAATACAGTATCAGCCACACTATTTACTGTTGTTGCACTTGTTAAAGTTGCTATTGAAATAGGAGCAACGCTATAAGCAGTTCCTGCCTCTGTCTGTGTATTGTTTGTAATAGGCTTTTGTCCTGATGATATAGTAGCACTAAATTTATAAAGACCACCATCTGTACCTGTGTCAGCACTTATAGAAAGATTAGTAACCAAACAACCAACCATAACAATATTGTTTCCATCTGTAGTATCAGGCGGTGCTAAAACCAAAGTAAAAGTTTTATCTGATTCTGTAGCTCCATATTTTCCACTTTGCCCTGTTGCAGCAGCAACTAAAGACACATTCGCAGCAGAACCATTTAAAGCTGTAGCAGTAACACTTTGCAATAAAATAGCCATTGCACCATCATTTCTAAATGTTCCTGACAAACTAATTTCTGTTGCTCTTAAAACATTATCTTGAAAAAAATCGCTTTCGTGTAAAACCCTTCCTACTCCTGTCCTAACATCTAACACTTGATTTGGAGCTATAGAAGGAAATGCAACTGAATCTACATCAATTTGGAGTAATGATCCTGTTATTGCAGGAGAATCTAATGCGCCTGCGTTATTTCCTGTTTTTGTTTCTTCTATTACCCAAGCCTTGAAATCTTTTGGTGAAAAACTTGCACTAGCACCCATTATTTGTCTCCTTTATTTTTTATTTCTATTTTTTCTTTAATTGAATCAGGAACTGTGTCAAGCTCGACTTGTTTTCCTTGATTTAAAGCTGTCCAATCATTTATTTGCAAATTGCAATAATTGTCTTGTGATGATAATTTTTCGCCTTTTTTTAATTTTACTTTCATAAATCTCCTTATATAGCAGAATAACAGAGCAAAGCCCTGTTTTTTTTATTTAAACCAATACTTTAAGTTAATAAACATATCCTAATAAATTATATAGTTTTTTATCCTGATACCCAATTAGTATCATCTGTGTTGTAAGTTCTTCCTGAATGACCATTTCCTGAAGAATCTGCAACTGCATCTACACCTGATCCTGATGTTTCATTAAATTTCCAAAAACACTCTAAACCACTTGATGATGTGTAATCTCCTGAATTAGATGTTAAATCTAATGGAGAATTTTGTCCTGCATTGTATATTACTGCAATTTCAGAAGCAGTTAAATATTCTGTCCATACACCAACTTGCATTATAAAAAAATTACCATACAAGTTTTGATCTCCAACCCCAATTTTTACTTCTTTAGTTGTATTTGGAACATCTACATATCCACCTGTTTGAATATGATCTAATGTTAAAGCACTTCCATTTAAATACATAGCCATAGAATCACTTGCATTTGAATAAGTAATTCCAAAATGATACCAAGTATTGTTTGCTAAATCATCTAAATCTTCAAAAGAGAAAAAATTATTTTTTACTGAAAATTGCATCCTTTTATCTCCACCTGAATAAGTTATAGACCAAGATGCAGCAGAATTAAAATATCTACCTTTTGTTATAATTTCGTGATTTTCTGTTACATCTTTAATTTTTATCCAAAAACTAAAACTAATAGCACCAATAGCCTCCACTTCATCTATGTCACCAAAACCTATATATTCATCAGTTCCATTTAATTCTATTGATCTAATTGCAGATTGAGCAGTCCAATTAAAAATATCTGATGCTTCATTACTTGAATCACCTGATGTAAATTTATTTGCTAATACTTTTATGGTAGTAGCGCCTAATGATGATGGTGTAAATGTTGCAGTATATGTTGTTCCTGANCCACTAAANCTNCTCAAANCACCATTAGTTACAGATATATCCCCTACCACAAAATCATTTGTAGGTAAATTAGTTGTAAATGTTAATGATAAAGTTGAATCTATTGAAGAAGCTCCATCTGATACTTCTGCTGCGCTTATAGTTACAGCAGGTTGTAAACTACTATTTTGATGCAAACATTTATAAGATAAATTAATTAAATATTCTTCAGGATTACTTGTGTCTATTTCTGTAGATTCAATCCTGCAATTATAAGCCTGACTACTGTCGGATAAAGTCATGGTCATATTGTTTCCAATAATAGTTTCTAGCCTTGAAAGAAAACGCATAACTTGATCTGTGTCTGTTTTTTTAACATTTAAAATTTTAAAATATAAAAATAAATCAATCGTAAATTCTCTTGTTTCAAGTGAACCTGAATAGTCAATAAGCTCACTACTTATAGGAGATATTCTTAAATACTGATTTCCTTCATGGACATTGTTTAAACTTCTATATATATTTAAAGAACCTTCAAATTCGGTTTTAAGGATGTTTTCTAGCTTAGTCAAGACATTATCCCAATTATTAGTAAACGCTACAGCCATTAGCTAATATTTCCCAAATGAAGGCAAGTAAAGTTCATTTCAACTAAATATTCAAAACCATCTTCACCTTCTGTTATTTCATAATCAGTAATTCTGCCATTTAACGAATCCGTGCTATCTGCTAATGTTAATGTCCTATTTTGCGCTACAAGAGATTCAATGCGAGATAAAACACGAAACATTTGAGTTAATGCACCTTTCTTTATATTTGCATCCATAAAATAGTATATTAATTGGAAATTATATTGTCGCAATTCTGCGTGGATATATCTTTCAAGTATTTCATTAGAAACAGGAAGAATTTTAAGAAATTGATTACCACTATATTCACCTTCACCAATATAAATAGACATAGCATTGCCAAACTCTCCCCTTAATTTATTTTGGAGTTTATCTGCAATATTCTTCCAATTATTTACAAATACTACAGCCACCTAGAGTTGTTTACGCTTTTTACGCCTGAAGCATCTATATGTTCGCTTGCACCCATAACTTCTATTTCCCATTCATTATTTGCAGTTGCTTCTGTTGTATCTGTTTCGCCTGCAAACCTAATTTGTAATCCACCTGCTAAATTTTGATAATCACCATTTATTTTTTCAGCAGTTACTACTTGATTAGTTTTTAAAGTATCTGAATCTTTAGTAAATACTGAATAAGTTGCTGTTCCTAAAACGCCTCCTGTAATTATTTTAACTTTTAATAAATCAAAAGTACCATTCCACATACCTCTTGTGTCTACAGGTCTTATTTTACCATCTGTATAAGTTACATCTCTTATTATTCCACGAGAAGCATCACGAGTATTTTGCCAAGATAACGCAGCACCACCTGAATTTAAAGCATCAATATTGCCCTGTGCTTCTTCCATAAGAGCAGTAGCAGTAGCATTTGTTGGATCAGTAGCACGAATAAGAAAAGCTGATGCAATTAAAGCCGAGCTGCGAATAATCATGTAGTCAAAATTACCACTTTTATCTTTTAGTTGTTCACGAGGAAGATTAGGATCGAGCTTACTATCTAAATATCTACTTGCATCTGTTCTAAATTGGGTAATCATTGCTGTAAATTCTTCACCTGCTTCCATTAATTTATCTGCAGGAGAACTTGCCGAATAATAATAACATACATCTTCTGCCGAATTATAAAACCATTCTCCTTCAACATTTAAATCGGTATGAGCAGATTGCGCAGCTCCTAAATCTTCTCCATTTGCAAATAATTGTGCAGTAAAGCCACTATTGTGTGCAGCATATTTATTAGTAGATACTGTTGTCCATCCATATATGGGAGTTTTTACATCAAATGAATCTATGTTTGGATAAACTCTTTTAAGCTCTTTATGGGTACAATATATAGGTGCATTTGCCATCTAATCTCCTTACCATTTCTTGCAAGACCAATATCTTGCTGTTGTTTTATCTCTAGCAGTAGCACATCTGTGCCTTGCCCTAAATGATTTTCTTCTAGCAGGACTAGACTTTTTAATTCTCATATTTGGATCGCCAAACATAACTTTTTTTACTTTAGAGCCTGAAGCAACAAATACTTTGAATTTCTTGCGACCATAACCTGCTTGACCTTTAGTAATCCTGCTAGGCTTATTTAATCTAACTGATTTTCCTTGATACTTAGCCATTTCAACGCTTTTTCTTTCTACCCATTTTTTTCTTTTTAGGTCTTCCTACTTTTTTTCCGTATGTTCCTGTTCCTTTAGGCATAATACTCCTTATTTTAATCCTATAACTTCTATTATTGTGTTAACTTTTACATTTGTACTTCTTCCTGCAACTGTTTGTAATGAATTAGCAGTTGAATTATCAAAAACATTTCCACCTGCATGAGCAGAACCATAATTAGCATCTACTACAAATTGTGCAATCGAGGGAAGTCCTGTTATATCTAATGCTCCTGTTGCATAGTTTATAGTTCCTTGTGCTGCACCTATAATATTTCCATGACCATCATCATAAAAGAAAGCACTTAAATTAGGAACTGAAACACCTGATTTATTATCAGTTATAGTATCAACAGGTAATTTAGCAGGTATAGCATCTTCTATTGCAGTTACAGCCATATTTAAAGCACCAACTTCAAATGGAGTAGTTCCACTATTAGGAGCAGTTATAGATATTGCTGATGTTGCTCTATGTTGTCCTGATGTAAACCTTATATCTCCATTTACTATAGCAACTGTTACCCTCTTTTTTAATAAATTAGAACTTGTTGTATAATATTGAACATCTAGTGCAGATTGTATTTTTTGAATAAGTCCATTAGTTCCACCAAAATTTCCATTACTTGTGTCAGTTGTAAAAGTTAGTGTATGGTCTGAACCTCCATCTACTGCAATATCAAAAGCATAAGCAGTTGATGCTGCTAATCCTGTAGCTGTAGAAGCAGTAATTCCTGATAGTCCAAATTCTTGAAAACCTGCTGTATAGCATTTTGCTGAAAAACTACCTGCTACAATTCCATCTGCTTCACCATCTGACCTACCATATCCAAAAAAATTAGAACATTTAAATCTACCTGAAGCATCTCCAAAAGTTGCAGTTGTTGCAGGTTCGTGCATATTAGAATAATTGAAAAAGATGGGAGTATCATCAACATGAGTTGCTTTAGTTGATCCTAAAACTCCTCTTATTACTGTTAAAACTTCTCCACTTATTCCTGTAACTTCTATTACTTCATTTTCTAATTGTATAATATCTCCTACCCTGAAATAGCTAGCATCATCAACAGTTATAGTAATTTGGGTAGCATCAAGATCACCTGCATCATTTACTAATTGTGCATCACCTGCTGCATGATTATTAACTGCTTTTTTAGCATTTAATGGTGCTTGATTTTCTAATGTATAAGCATCACCTGCTGAACCATCTACTGCTTGAAAGTTTAACTGTCTAAAGTTAGGCAAATAAATATAATCTTTAGCACCTAATAAATAAGATTGCAAGGATGCAGTACCTGCATTTGAATCAGGAGTAGCATCTGTCCATTCTCTAGTTGTTATTTGTATTTCTGCACCAACATTACCTGTATTTCTAACAATTAAAGATTTGCAATCACTTAAAGTTCCCTGCGCCCTTCCACCACCTTTAATAAGATCAATAAATGTTGTTACATTATCACATTCTTGTCTAATGTTAAAAACATCTTCATAGCTTCCTGTTTTTGATGCAGTTAGAGTATCACCCCTTCCTGTTGTTATAGTTGTTGTTGCTGTAAAATCAGGCATTTCTTTCTCCTTACTGAATGTGGTATTTGATTGATAAATTTATTGAATAATCACTATTAACTGATACAGCTTCAAAAAAAGCAANTATAACTTTNCCTGNTGCTACATCTGCCGAATCAATAGTCCAAGATTGTTTATATATTTGTTCACTTCCTGCATTTGTAGTATCTGCCGAATGTGCTAATAAAACTCCATTTGTCAAACTATTAGTAGCACCACTTGTTAAATCATATTGGAAAAGGTGCATCCTTGTAGTATCTCCTGTTGCTGCATCTGCTCCTTCAATATGTATAATTTCATCTAAAGTTATTGCATCGTGCATATACCAAAGACAATGAGCTAAATCACTTGCTCTAACACCATTAGAATCAGAAGTTGTAAAAGTAGTTGCAGGATCAGTTCCTGTTCCAAAAGATATAACATTTATAGCATCCCCATAAAATCCACTCAAAGGTAAGGGGTAGTGATTACCTGCTGAAATATTTGATGCATTAAAACTAGCTATAGCAATATTTTTATATTGAGTAAGAACATTATTAGCATTAGCTCCTGCTGTAACTAAAGAATCAGTAGTATTTACTTGAAGCATTATAGAACCACTTGAATTATATACTCTAAATGCTTTAGTACCATCGTCAGCAGGATCAATCCAAGTACCATTCTTACCAATCTTTAAACTACTATCTATACCATCTCCTGATTGAACAGCTTTAGGATTAGCTTCTACACCTGTATTGCTAGATTGATCTATTGTTAATAATCTTTTATATTCTGTTCCTAATGGTTTTCCTTCTAAACTAGGCATAATTTCCTTTATCCATTAATATGATCTACAATTTCATTAATTTTTTCTACTAAATCTTTAAGTAAATCTTTTACATCTTGCTCATTATCTATAGGTATTAAATCCATTAACTATATTCTCCACTAATATTCATATTAAAATACAAATCTTGGCTACCTGTATTAGAATCTTTTTTTAACCATATAAATAACCTATCATCTTCTGCAAAAGTATTGCTAGAGCTAATATCTATTGAATGGCTAAATGTTTTATTTGCAGCAGGTGGTGTAATTGTTCCTGTATCCCCCATTGATGTAGCAGTAGTAGAATCTTCATTATTACTCAAAGGTGCTTTATATAAATAAAATTTAATAGGATCAGTTGCACCTGTATCAGTTGCATATCCCTGTATCTTAATATTTGTAATTGTTCCTGCTCTTGGTGCTATAAAATAGCAAGAATAAGAATCTGAATCTGATAAACTTGTAGGGCTTGAATCTCCATTAGCCCAATTTTCATACCAAAATCTATAAAAAGTATAATAAATTGTAGTAGATTGATTGTTTATTTTATACCCCGAAACAATTTGATGCCAATAAGATGTTCCACCTGCATTTGCATCTACATAAGTTTTAACTGTCCTTGCTGTAGCTAAAGATGCAGGACTATTATTAGCCACATCATCAGCTATAGATGTTATTCCACTATAATCTCCTATAGTAAAGTTGTTAGTATCAATACTATCAGTATCTATAGTATTACTTATTAAAGATTTAGCAGAAGAAGTTTCTGTAACTTCTAAATCTCCTGTAATTCTAGCACCATTGTCAGTAGTAGCAACTTCTACAGAAGCATTTTCTCCATCTACTACTAAAGGTTTTTTATGCTTATCCAAATTTTTTATCCAATTCTTTTAGAACTTCTTTCATAGCATTTAATTCATATTGTATTTCTTCACATTTTTTTAAAGCATTTTCTGATGCAATATCTGCTTCATTAGGCAATTCCATATATTTAAGCATTTTATCTAGCTTAAATACTTTCATTAAATGGTCTGTAAGTCTTGGTAAGACATACTTTAAAACCATAGGCATAAAAGAAACAGGCATCATTTTTTAGCCATATCCTCAATTACATCTTTAACTGCCGACAAAACGCCTTCAGCCAATGCAATTTCGTCTTTTTCAGAAACAAATGGAATTTCAACTTTTGCTGCGATTTTAGTTGCTAATTCTTTTTTATTAGCTTCTAATTGACCAATAACCATATTAATAGCCATGCTTTTTATTGCTTTAACTAATGCTTTCATTATTTTCCCTTCATTGTTAAGTCTATATACACTTTTAAATCTGATTTAATTTCACTAAGCCATTTTTTAATTTTTTCTGTATCATCCCTTTCTTGGTCAAATCGCAGGTGCATTTCTTTTTTAATCCCATCTAATTCTTTTAACAAATGATCGTGGCGAGAATCGAAGCGAACAAGTGTTCCCTCCACCTTGTCTTTCAATATATACTTTATAACCCAAGCCAACATTCCTATAGATGCTACAGCTACAGCAATAGGAAAACCCAATTCTTGCACTAATTTTATAGCTTCATCGGTCATTTGAATAAATCTTTCTTTTAAGATATTCTAAATCGTCACTATTACCATTTACTTGTGCTTGTAAAAATTCCAAAGTTTTATCTTGCCTTACATCTGATGGTATTGGATCATCTGCTGATTTTTCTAAATCTATAACAGAATCTATTGTTGCTTCTACTTCATGTTCTAACAATCTAATCCTACCTTCTAAATCTCTGTATCCAAAAACTAATACACCAATTAAAGCTAAGCCCTGAAATAGCATAGGCAAACTAATTTTAAAATGGCTCTTATCATTTATAGTTGGATCACTCATCTTTATCTAATTTGTTTTTACCCCAAACTGTATCATCATCAGAAACATGGATATTAGTAGAACCTTCTGTTAAGGATACTTCTTTATCACCTAGCCTGATTGATTGAGATTTGTTTTTTTCTGATTTTAAATGCTCTATTAAAGCACCATTTTGTTCTGAAAACATTTTCATAACACTTATAACAGGATCATCCTTTTCTTTTGCTCCAACCATTGAATTTAATATTCCTATTAGAGCCATAGATGTAGAAGATGTTACACTTGCAATAATAGCAATCATCGCAGCATCTTCAATATAAACGATTGACCCAACAAGACCTAAATACAATAAAACAATAGTAGGTAAAGCCATTTTTGTGATATTCACAACAGCTTTATCTCTCATTATCCTTACATCTCTAGCTCTTTTTTGTTTGGCTAAATCAACTTCACTCATTTTTTAAGTCCATTTCCTGAAAGTTTAGCCATAATAGATATAGTCTGATCCATTCGTGAAAGGATTTCATTCATATTTTGACGATTTTGCTCCCTTTCTTGCTTGCTATTGTCAATTAATTTAATTATTATACTTTCAATTCTGCTGTGGTTATCGGCTATTTGTTTCATAAGATCAGAAGCTAACCATTGAAATAATTTTATCGCTCCCCAACTCATACCGAGAAGCATTATTACAGGAAGCCCAAAACGCTCTGCAATAGCTATCCATTGATCCACTTATCCGTGTTCTCGGACAATAGTAGCAAGTCTATTAGCTCTATTTGGAGTTTGTTTAGCCCATAAACTGTCAAGCATTTCATCTGCTGCGAATTGCCATTCTTTATCTTTCATGTGTGCTATAGCTTTTTTAAATTTAGAAAATCCTGTAACACCTAATTGGAAGCAACATTCTACAACCACGCCTTGTATTTCAGGAGGTAATTCATCATACCAAGACCATTTATTGCCAAGTTCTAAATGGAGCTGCGAAACTCTACCTGTTAATATGTGTAGAGATTCTTCTTCGGTAATCCAAGTAAAACCATGCCCAATAGTCCAAACACCTTCAGTACATTTATAAGGAGTTCTTTTAAAGCCCTCATTAGAGCCAATTCGCTTAATAAGTGGTTTAAAGTCAGGCATCATTTCTTAAATATCTTATCGTAATTTTTTTTATACTGCTCATCAGCAAGACTAATGCGATAAAAATCACCCTTTTCCCTGTGTGTTTTTACCTAACATTTTTGCATTAAACTTTTGCACGCCACCATTTCTTATTTTTTTTGATAAATCTTTCATTTCTTTTTTGCTTTTGCTTTAGGTTTTGGTTTTGGTTTTGCTTTTGCTTTTAATTGAGGTTTGTTTTTTGTTAAAACCTTGCTATTTTCAGGATTAGACCTGTCAGTTATTTGAACATATCCTTCTGCTTTTAATTTATTTATTTCATTACTAGAAGCATCTTCTGAAACTTTTTTAATTCTTTTTTCAAATTTATACCAAAGTTGAGCCATTAAAATCTCCTTATTTAACATGAGGGTAGAACTTCAACATCCTACCCTCATATATTTAATACAAAACTATTACGAAGCGTTAGTTAGCTTGTAACCTCTTTTGTTTGAAGCAGAATCAAGCAGTTTAGCACCATATATCATATCAGCTACGACTTTAGTACCAAGAGCATCAATAGAATATTCAGCTTGAACTCTAACATCTTGTTGAACTGCGCATACAGCAGCAGATTTATGGAAAATTGCTCCTGATATTGCTGTACCTGCTGTAGCAATAGTGTTTGACATATACACATTGATTCCAAACAGTTTTCCTATAAAGCCTTTTGTAGCACCTTCAGTAAGAAGCGTTCCACTTCCACTTGCATCTGCTCTCCAAAAGTTTTTAGAGATACCTGCAGCAGGATCCATTATGTCTGCAGCCAATGTTGGATTTACTACAAAAGAGCAATCTCCATCCATATATGGAACATCATTTTCGCCTAAATTTGCAAGAGCTGCTTGAAATTCAGCAGCAAGCATTACATCATCAGTTCCAAGTGTAGCACCTTCATTAACGCCATCTAATTCTGCCCAAATATCAGCATCTACAGCTCTAGCCATAGCTTCTCCAAACATTTGAGTATATTTAGCAACTAAATCAGCATTTGATTGTATCATTAATACATCTTCAAACAACATTGCATTATACTTATGTTTATTTATAACAAGCTGTGTTTGTGTTGAATGAGTTGCATCATAAGTTACTAATGAATCAACAGCTTTATCAGTAGCAGCCACTAAATCTATCTGTGGAATATTTACTGTATCACCTGAACCTTTAACCATAGAAGAATAATCTTCAATTAAATTTTTGAAAATAGTTCCTCTTTGAAAAAACCTATAAATTCCATCTGACCACATTTCAGGAACAAACTCTAGGTGAGTTGTAGTNGTNCTAGCTGCTCCTAAAATGCTATCGCCTGTATCAGCCATCTGAAGCATATGGTTTGTATATGTAGTAAATCTCATTTCTTACTCCTTTGCGTATTTACGCATCTAATTTTTTTTGTAACTTTTTAAAATATCACCCCAATTTTTTCTTCTATGTCTTTCATCCATTTTAGTCCAATCTTGTGGAGGTGGTTGGTTTCCAACCGAACCACGAGCTGTTGGAGCTTTTGGAGTTTCAGAAGAAACTGAAGCAATCTTGTTTTTAAGCATACGAAGCGTAGTAATGCTTTCACTTGAAAGATTTTCTGCTTCCGTTTCATCAGATGCAATAGATGCGATAAGATTGGTTTTCTCATCATCCTCATACTTTGAAAGACGATTATATTCGCCTGACAAATGTTCAACTTTAGAATTAAGTTCAGCTATGACTTCATCTTTTTTGCCATCTTCTGATAATTTTGCTTGCCTTGCTTTTTCATTTGCAGATTCATAATCAGCTAATTTAGTTTGCAATTCTTTAATTGTAGCTTTCTTAGCCATTACTTCCTGCAACAAACCATTGTCGGCACTCTCAGGTTTACTCTCTACCCCTAATTCGAGGTTCCTTGTACTGTATCTTGTACTTTATCGTCGGACATATCTTTCCTTTCTTTTTAGTTATGCACAAGTTATGAACACATTATCCACATTTTCTTGCACAATTCAGATACCTTAACTTAAATTAATGTAGTTTTAAAATGCAAGTATTTACGATACTTTTATTAGAAACCTTTAATTTTAACTACATTAAGATTTGGAAAAAAGCCTAATTACATACAAGAAAGAATGGTTTGAGTTTATGGGATATAAACCTCACAAAGGTCAATCCATGTTACATTTCCCAAAAAAGAAAAGTTCTCGTTTTTTTGTTATAGTATGTGGTCGTGGTTATGGAAAAACATTTGCTTCAGCTAAAGAAGCATCGTTTGTTGCATCTATGCCCAATAAGAAAGTTGCACTTGTTGGGCTATCGTATAAAAAATCTAAACTTTTATTTGATGAAATATGGCGTACAATGGTTATACCTAATAAATCTAGTGTTGTAAAATCATCAGAGAAAGATCAGTATGTAAGATTTAAGTGGAATAGTTCTATTGAGGGATTGTCAGCAGATAATCCTGATTCTTTAGTTGGTGATGAATATGATTTAGTTGTAATGGATGAAGCTGCAAAAATGCGACAGGATATTTGGGATATGTATATATCTCCTGCTGTTGGTCGTAGAAATGGTAAAGCTATTTTTATTACTACTCCACAAGGATTTAATTGGGTTTATGATAAATATTTATTAGGCAAAAAAGATAATATGTGGGAATCACATACTGCGCCTGCATGGGAAAACCATTACGCATATCCCAAAGGCGAACAAAATCCTGTAATTATTGAGCGTAAGCGTAATATGTCAAAGGAGGTGTTCGATCAAGAATATGGAGCTAAATTTACATCATTCGCAGGTAGGGTATACCCTTTCGATAGGAATCTTGATGTTGGGCATTATCCTTACAACCCTAACTTTCATACTTATTGTGCTATTGACTTCGGCTACAGGATGCCTGCTGTTGGTTGGTTTCAAGTATATAAGATTGGTGGTATATCGCATATTAACATGATTGACGAAATAATACATGAAGAAAACATAAAAACTGATACATTAGTAGAGTTGATTAAGGCTAAAAAATACAATGTTGCAGAGTATTATGGTGATCCTGCAGGTTCACAAGCGCAAGGACAATCAGGTCTTGGAGATATAGAGATATTTCGCAGAAATGGCATCATAGTTAAGTCCGTTAGGGATCGTACTTCTCGTAATAAGCCATCAGGAGAAAGTCATGTGCGTAGTTTTATAGAAAGTGCAGATGGAAGTAGAAGATTCCATATTGACGAGCATTGCAGTAGTATACAAGAAGATTTAGAAAGTTTAAGATACCCTGAAACTACAGGCGATTTAAAACCTGAAAGTTTAAAGGATGGGTATCACGATCACGGATGTGATATGGTTAGGTATTTTTTCATAAATAGGTTTCCTATAAAAAATAGAGAGGTGAAAATAATTAAAAGATGATGGACTTAATACAAGAATCAATTAAAGAATTAAAGCTAAACAATGCTAAAAAACGAGAAGATCATATAGAAAAGTTGCTTGATTACTACAATGGTAATGATACTGCTAATTATATATCTAATATGTTTGCAGGCACAGCTTTTAGGGAAGTACCTCCTGTAGAATCCAATATTACACGCAAATTTATAAACAAGATGTCAAGAATTTATACTATAGGTGCTACAAGAAACGCAGGGGATAAGTACGACGGACTTAGCGTACTTAAACCTGCTAGAATGAAGCATATAGAGCGAATGACTAGGCTTGTTGGAACTATTGCCACTAGAGTTTTATGGAACGAAGGTGGATCATCACCTATTGACAATGTATCTCCTTATTTTGACTATAGACCAATATACTTTTTTCATGTATTCTTTGGAGATGATCCATTTATTCCATCAGCTATATCTTATCCAATGTTGCAACCTGTAGAAGATGCTTCTCAGGTTCAAAAATTACATTATGCGTATTGGGATGCTGAAAGGTATGTACACATGGATGAAGATGGCAATATTTTAGATGAAATACCTCATAATTACAAAGTTTTGCCTTTTGTTTTTACACACAGAGAAAATCAAACAGATAGTTTTTATGTTGAAGGCGCAAATGATCTTATTAATGCAAACGAACATTGTAATATTGCTCTTACAGAGATGCAATTAGGACTTCGTTTCCAAATGTTTGGACAGCCTGTAATGACAGGAGCAGAAATGGGAAATAATCAACGTACAGGATCAGATGTTACTTTAGAACTTCCTGAAGGTGCTAATTATCAGATAGTTGCGCCACAAGGCAAGGTAACTGAAGTTATTGATAATGTTAAATTTTTAATAGAATTAGTTGCTCAAAATAATCATCTTTGGGTGCAATGGGCAGAACAAGGTGGAGAAGTTCCATCAGGCGTTTCAATGATGATAAAAGATTTAGAAAGAACTGAAGATTATCAAGATGACTTGGCTCTTTGGAGAATGTATGAGGAGGATTTCTATCGTGTTGAACGCCAAATAGCAAAAAGTTTTGGTGTTAATTTGCCAAGTGAGATGGGAATAGACTTTAAAGAGCCTGAATATCCTAAAACTGTGCAAGATCAAATCCTTTGGGATAAACATAGATTGGAATTAAATTTGATAGACGAAACTTCCTTATTAATGGAATATAACCAAGATTTAACACAAGAACAAGCGGAGCTAACTATTGCCTCAAATAAACAAAGAAACCAAAAACTCTCAATCTTTGAAAAAGCTCGTGAAGCAGCTCAAAGAACTGCACCAACAGATTGATATAAAATTAAGCGGTGATATTGCGACAGTTTTAGATAACCCACGAGAGTGGGCGGAACAAATTTCTGAAGATGAAATTGTCAAGGCAATGCCTGTATATTCTAAAGCTAAAAACTTAGGAGAAAATTTCGCTCGTGAAATTGACGATAACAAGAACATTTGATTTTAATAAATTGCAAAAATCTATGAAAAATATGATTTCTGACTTAACTCAGGAATCTATAAAAAAAGAAGCTGCGCAAATGAAAGAAAGATTGGTTTCAGGCAAAACAATTAGCGGAAGTATGAAAAAGTTATCTGATTCTGCAAAAGTTACTAGAATATTAAGAGGACAAAACCCTTCTGCTCCACCTTTAAATGCAACAGGAGCTTTAACGAGGAGTATTAAGGCAACAAATAAAGGAATATCAGGCAAAGATTACGCAATACATCACAATTTTGGCTTTACAACGAAAAATAACCCACTTATACCTGAAGGCAATAAAAAACCTAAAGGTGGATTAAGAAAAAAAGTTTTTATGTTTAAAGGAAAGTCTATACCTGCTAGAAAGTTTATGCACAATGAAAGCACTTATATGTATGATAAAATTATTGTAGAAAATTTTTTTAAGGCAATCCGTAGAAATTTTAAAAAATAATGGCTGATGAGGAAGAAAATACGCAAAATCTTAAAGAAGAAGATGAGAACATCCTCCTATGGGCAACGCTCGGAATTGGATATGGAATTGACATCTTTATTACAAGACTTGAAAGAGAGATTGCGCTACTTAGAAACGCAGGAATCACAGAACGAGCCATCGTGGATATACTTGGAAATGATTTTGCCACAAATGGAAGAATTTTCGGGGAATTTCGCAATACCATTAAGCGAGGAATTGTATCAGCTACTATGCACGCATCTCGGCTCGGACAAGATAAAGTTTATGGGAATAGCATAGAAATGCAATGGGTTAGTGTTGGTAGCCCACGTATATGTGTGGATTGTCAAGATAGGATTGGTGAAGTTCGCACTTGGGATGAATGGGAATCTTTAGGACTTCCTGCGAGTGGTTTTTCAGTTTGTAAAGAGTTTTGCTACTGCCAACTAATTCCTACTACGATTTCGATGCCTTCATCTGTAACTCTTTAGCAATAATACTATCTCTCCATGTTTTCTTTTGACCTGCTGTAGGTCTTTTTCTAGGTAATGGATCAATTCCTGCTAATTCTGCCCTTTTAAGCCACTTATGTTGTTCCCTGCGTAGTTTGTTTCGGTTTATATTAGCTTTAACCTTATTCTGCGCTTTATGGAGGCTTTTAAGCTCATCCATAGCCTGCTTTGGAGTATTATCTGCACTTCTTTCAGGTAGATTAGCAAATTCAGGAGATATAGCCTCTAAGTCAGATACTATCTCACCATCTTCAGCATTATCTATCTTAATCTCACCATCTGATTGTTTCATCCATTTTTCAAAAGGCGAATCAATAGTAATATTTATATTCTTTTGCAATTTACCACTATGCTCTAACACTAATCTCTGCGCTTGAACATTGCCTGCAACAGCTTCCCTTACCGCAGCCATAAGCACAGAAACAACACTACCTTCAAAGGTTTGCATATAATACTCATAAACCTTCTCCCAAAAGTTTGGGTCTTTCCTAATCTTAGCTAAAGTCTTAAAATTAATCCCAAGCATATCTGCTACCTGCTGATGTGGCAAATCAGGGTTCGTGGCATATATCTCAACTGCCTTATCTACTGCACCTAATAACTGTAAACTCTTATTTCTCATAGGATATAACTTACAAACGCATCGGACTTCTATCATAATTTTTTCAGTAACCCTGTTTTCAGGACTTAATATTTACTATTTTCGAGGAGTGTGATACCCCCGTGCTAGTTTCGCACTATCCGCCCATGCCCCATGCGTTCGCGCGCGTATCCCGTACACCCTGATATATTTTAGCCCGTTCGCGTATTTATTCAAGTATTCGCGTGACGCGTAAAGCCCCATACCTAAGCCCATATCTTGTTATTAATTTTCTATTTTATTTATAATAATTCAATATTACTTTAATAGATTTATTTTATTTATTACTTATTACTTATGTTATTAACTGTCTGAGTTCGCCTTTGATATTTTTTTACCTGTTAATTCATACAATAGCCTAATTAAGCTCAAATTATAGCTTTAAAGCGCGGATAGTATCAAAGTGTAACCCATGTACCAAAAAGTAATAAAAGTAATTTTCATAAGGAGAAACCAACAGTATTGAAAGATAATACTTGCATATCTTACGATTATTGTTTATACGCGTGTTACTATTGTTGCTTATGTTTAAAACTTATTAATTTAATAGCTTGCATATATGAAATAAAGCATAGTAATATTAGACACGCCAACAAAGGCGCAAAAATAACTAAATAAAGGTAACAATATGAAATATGATAATTTAAAAATAGGCGAGTTAAGAAAGTTAATAGCCGAACAGTTTAAACTAGGTAGCTTCGAAATACAAGGACATCAACCAAGCTCGCCAAGTAGATTTATACACAATCTAAAAAAGGCGGAATGTATAGATATACTTGAAAATAAAGTAATAAATTTTGATATTGATGTTATATGGACGGCAGAGCCTGTAACGCCTGAACCTGTAAACGCTGAGCCTGTAAACGCTGAGCCTGTAACGGCTGAACCTGTAACACCAAGCGCAATGCAGAATTTTAGCGATAATTTATTAAGCGCGGAATATGTTACCACTAAAGGCGTGAAAGATACTCAGGAAGTTTTTAGCGATTTAAATTTACCTGCTTTTAATACGGCTATAAATCAAAATATGCAAGATATTGCAGATTTAAATAACATAGCAAGTAAGGCTTTAAAAATGGCTCAAAATGGTAGCGGTGGCGGTGGCATTACGATAAGTATTCCAAGCGTACCCGACGTAAAATTAGACGGCGAACATCTACATCCAAAATTCGAAGATATTTTATTTCATTTAACAATGGATAAAAATGTTT
>JGI24006J15134_10000391_pt1 | contig 26999 bp, 42 predicted proteins | sample LinPmetageLP53_FD_15134 | JGI IMG/M metagenome (IMG submission 15134)
GCGGGGATCATCTTCGTCGCCGGACCGACAGCCTTCCGACGGTTCATGATGATCGACTTCGGGGTCACGGTCTTCTCCTCTTCGTCCTCTTCGGCCTTCGCCTCTTCTTCGTCTTCGACGGCCTTCTCCTCTTCGTCTTCGGCCATCTTCGGCATCAGGACGACCTCGACCTGATCGGCGGAAAGGGGTTCACCCTTCTCGTCGACGACGGCGACCTTCTCCATATAAAGGGCCTTCGCCTGGATGAAGCCGGTCGAGCCGACCTGGTCAGCGATGTTTTGGAGATCCTTCTGGACCTCCTCGAGCGTGAGCATTCGCATTTGAGTTTCCTCGGTTGGTGTTTCGTGTAGTTCGATCTTCGGGCCTCATGATCCACCGCTCCAGCCGTTTCGGCTCCGCGTCCGGACCTCGTCGAGGCGTACGTTCAGAGGGTCGAAAGAAGGCCCCGNCGAGGGACCTGGATCTGGATCGTCCGAGCGGGCGGCGTGAAGTCGAGCCATCGGGTCGCGTCCTCGAGCGAGACGACGCCCTTCCGGACCGCCGAGACCAGGGCCGTCGCGTTCGCCGGAAGCGGCGCGACCGAGACCTCGAGCAGTTTCCACTTCGAGTAGACCTGGCGGACCGTCTCCCCGTAGTCCTCGCGGTCCTTCGTCGACGCCTTCCGGACTCCGCCAGGGAGCGGGACGAATCCGACGCTGATCCCCTTGACGATTCCCTGGTCGACGAGGCTCTCGACGAACTCCGGAAAGTAGGAGCCGTCGAAGCCTTCGGGCCGTTGAGCGAATTCGATCGAGGCGTCGATCTTCCCCTTCGCTCGGCGAAGGTCGGTGATCTTCCCGATCGGCTGCGCGTAGTCGTGATTATAAAACACGACCGGGTTCTTCTCGTATTCGCCCGCGTCCATCCCCTGAGAGATCAGGACCTCGCCGTCGCGGTCGATCGTCTCGGTCGTGATGGTCGCGTCTACCTTCACGCCGTCACTCTTCGAGACCATCGCCTCGAGCGTCTTCTTCTGCATCAGAGATCCTCCAGGACGGGCATGAAGTCGCACCGGCAGTTCGGGTGGACGATGCCCTGAGAGTCGAACTTCGGGCGGAACGTCCCGCCGTCGGCCCCTTGAATGGTTTCGCCGCCTCGGACCATCGGCGCATCGACCTCGAGGCTCTTCCCTGCGGCCCCGAATCGCTTCTCGATGGTCTTGCAGAATTCGCACGCGCCTGGAGCGACTAGGAAGTGCTTCCCCTTCACGACTCCGGCCTCCTTCCAGGTATCGACCTGGCCCTCGTGGTAGGCGTTCGCGGATTCGGTCCGGGCGATCGTCTCGGCCCGGTCGACGCTGAAGCCGTAGCCGGTCTGGAGACGCTCGACCTCCTTCGAGATCGAGAAGTCGCCCCCGAGGCTCCCGATCGCGTCGGTCACTGTCGCGTCGATCACGCTCGCGACGATCAGGCTGGCCCGCCCGGCGATCGCCTTCTCGAGTGCCGCCGAAAGTGCGGGCGTCGAGATCCGTTCGGCCCCGGCGACGCCGAGGATCTCGTTCACGCGAGCCGTCCCGACCGATCCGCCGCTCCTGGCGGCGGAGGTGATCGCCTCCGTGAGGTCGTCGAGCATCTTCCCCCGCGCTCCGACCAGATCGGCTAGGACCGCGCGGACGATTCGCCGGTGATGATCCGACTCCAGGGCGTCCCCGGCGGACTTCTGGCCCTCCGGTCCGATCTCGCCGGACTCGAGGCCCTGGATGATTCGCTTCCGGACACTCTCGAGGCCCTCCTGGACGACCACGGCGATCGACATCGCCGGGGTCCGCCGCTCGCCGCTCCGGATGTCGTCGTCGGCGTCCGGCTCATCGGTCGCGGCCTTCGGCCTCAGGCGGTCGTAGTCTGCCGCGAGGCCCTCGATCGCGAGCCGATGCCACTTCGTCTCCTCCGGCCACTCGTAGACCTTCGCCGCGTGGTTCTTGCACTTACAGCCGGGCATCTCCCAGTCAAGCCACTTCGCTTTTTTGTCTTCTTTCTTCGGATGACCCTTCGGGAGGAGGTCGTTATCGCCGACGTACTTCGCGTTTTTCGGTCGCCCGTTCCGGACCAGGTAGAGGAAGGCGTTCACGCGAGCCATCGACCACTGTTGCCGGGTTATTCCTGGGCGGTGAGAAGTCGAGAACGCCCCGGCCCCTCGCCTGTAGACCGCTTTTAGCATCCCCAGGTCGACCTTCTTCCCCTTCTTCTCGCCGTGTTCCTCGTTGTGTTCTTCGACCTTGTTCTTCAGCCCTTTTTCTTGCTCGTCGCTGATCTCGATCCCACCGCGAGAGCCTGAGGCCGACCCTTCCGGGTTCTCGTCGGACCCTTCCCGCTGCTCGCTCGGCTTCGCGGGCGTCGACGAGACCCGGTCGCCCTCGGCCTTCCCTCGAGCGCCTTCGAGTTCGTCCAGTTTCCGGTCGGCCCAGGCCGCCCCGGCCTCGTCCGGGTTCGCCGGGTCGCCGCCCCAGAGGAGCCAGGCGACGACGCCGGCGGACGGGTAGTCGTCGTGGCCCGGCTTCGCCGCCGGGGCGTCCAGGTCGACCCGGTGGCGGCTGAAGAAATTCGCCATTCGTCCGACCGTCTTCGGGCTGAGGTTCGCTCGGTTCGAGATGTCCCTCGCTCGAGCGACGCCGACCTCGGTCCCGCCGCGTCCGTGTTCCTCGCGGAGAGCGAGGCCCCTGGCCGCTAGTTCCGCCATCCCGGCGGTAGGCTTCAGGTCCACGTCGTCCAGGGCCTTCGCGTCCTCGAGATCGAGATCGTCCTCGTCGCCGTGTTCGAGGCCGGTGGCGTCGGTGTAGTCCTCCATCGCCTCGCAGGGCATGTAGAGCGTCCGCCCGTCGACTTCGTGGACGTGATGGCCCGAGCATCCCAGGACCGCCGCGACGGCTCAGCCTCTTCGGGCGTCTCGTAGAGGTCGCCGGGCTGGCGGTACATCGTCAGGACTTTTTTTTTCGGCCCGGCCTTCTCCTCGGCCTCGACCATCTTCTCGGCGATCGCTCGAGTGAACCCGGCGGCCTGGAGCAGTTTCACCACGGCGTAGCCGGTCAGGCGTCGCTCGCGGACCGACTCGAGCAGGGACGACGCGAAACCGAGATCAGGCCCGGCGGCGTCGTTCAGTTCCTTCGGTTCGGGCTGGTCCATTGAGAGGAGTCCAGGGGCCGCCGGGGCCGCTCCGCCGAGAGGCTGGCCGCCGACGAGGAGTTGCTCGGCGAACTCGTTCACGATCGGCTCTCGGCCCTCCTCGAGCCTCGCCTCGTTCGGAGTTCGCCAGCCGCCCGCGACGGCGGTCTGGCGTTCCTGGAGTTCGAACGCCTGATCGGACGGGACCGGATTATCGTACGCGAGGCAGTGGGTCTCCTCGAGACCGAAGAGCGGAAGAAGGCTCTGGTTCAGTTCCTGCTCGTCCATTCGGCAGAGCGGGAGGACGGTCCCCTCTCGCCACTGAGCGAAGCCGCTCGTCGCGCTCGCCAGGTTCGGGTCGTTCGCCTTCAGCATCGAGACCGGGACTCCGAAGACGGCGGCGATCTCCTCGACGATCTCCTCGCGTCCGGCCAGGTCTTTCGGTGGGAAGTTCAAGGGCGTGAACTGAACGTCGCCGGTAACCGTGATGAACGAGCCGTCTTTCCGCGCGCCCTTCAAGCGGTTCTCGACCTGCTGCTGGAAGCGGTCGAGCTGGTCGCCGCTCGGAGTCCCCTTCACGACGACCGCGTAGTCTGGTCGGGCTGAGTTCGCGAAGGTCGAGATGTCCATCTCGTGGACCGCGTCGTTCGCGACGATCGAGCCGTAGGCGGCTTCCACCTTCCCCAGACCGTAGAAGAGGTTTCCGGGATTCGGCCGACGGAAGTGGATGACCTCGTCCGTCTGGAAGACCTGTTTCATCTGCGAATTCTGACCGTAGAGGTAGCCGCGAATNAACTGNTCCTCGTCCGGGATCACCTCGACGAAGTGCGAGGCGAGCGGCCAGATCTCAGACGGGAGGCCGGTAGCCTCGTCGATCACCGGGTGGAGGTAGGCGTTCCCNGTCAGTTCCCCGTAGAGGACGCGAAGGACTGCGAGGTCGAAGCCGTTCAGGAAGGGATTCGCCTCGCCGAGCAGATCGAGAACGGGATGAGGCCCGACGACCTCCTCGAAGTCGTCGCCGTACATCGCCGCCTTCCGCATCACGCTCGAGGACGGTCTCTGGTCGCGCTGGCCGTCGCCCATCAGGTACGCCTTCCGCCGTCGCTCGATCGCTCGAGTCGGAAGGAGGCTCTGATCCCTCTTCGCGTAGAGCCTGAGCGGGAGAGAGGCGACCGCGTTCGCGTTGATGGTCGCGGCGGCGTAGACCCAGGAGCGGTAGGCCCGAACGCCTCGGTCCTGGCTGAACGGCGCGCGAAGTGCGCCCTGCTGGCCGCCCGCGACGACGTTCACGCTCGAGGCAAGGAACTTGTCCGGGCTGGTCTGTCGCTTTTGAAGTAGTCCGAAGAGGTCGGAAATCGGCATAGGCTAGAGGACCCTGAAGTCGAACCCGGAGCGGGCCGTGGTGTCGAGGCAGCGGAGAGCCAGGGCGAGCGCGCACACCCCGTCGTCGTGCATTCCGGTCGGGGCCTCGTAGCGGACCCCGGTCCGTGTGTACTGATATTCGAAAGTCTCGCACTCCGTCCGGAGCCAGCCGTCAGGAATCGCGACCCGGCGCGTCTGGAAAGCGGAGGCGAGGCCCTCCATGATCTGTTGTTTCGAGGTGCTGCTGAACTTGAACCCCTCGAGCCTGGGTCGCGTCTTCTGGAGTCCCTCGACGATCGGGTCGCCGACGCCGGTCGAGTCTACGAGGCAGGCGACCTCGCCGACCAGGGCGTCGATCCGGCTCGAGGTCTCCGACCACGGCCCCTGCCATCGCTCGAGCATAGCGACCGCCCCGTCCTCGTCGAGTCCGGCGACGACCGTCCAGTCGACCGACTTCGCGAGGTCGATCCCAATCGCCTTCACCGGNGAGGTCGAGAGCGNCCCGACGCAAGCGGCGATCGAGTCGAGGCCGAACGGGTTCCCGCCATCGTCGGCGGGGATCCCCAAGAACTCCTGCTCGAAGATCTGGCGCGGTAGTTCCTGGCGGGCGGCCTCGATCTCCTCCGGCGGGATCGTCGGGTTCGAGGTGGTCGGGAGCCTCCAGGACTTCCAGCCGCCGTCGCCGATCTGGCCCCGCTCGAAACACCGATGGAAGAACGAGCGGCCCTTCGGCGTTCCGAGGAACCAGGCGTCGCCCTGACGGTCCGCTAGCGTCGCCCTAAGGGTCTCCTGCCACGCCGGGCCGAGGTCTCGGACTATCCCGGCCTCGTCGATGATGATCCGGTCGTAGCGGCGGCCCCGGCCCGCGTCGATGTTGTCGAGGCTCCAGAAGTCGATCGTCCCGCCCGAGAGCAGATCGAGCCGCTTCTCGACCCGGTCGGTCTTCGCGATCACCGGAGCCAGGATCCTCTCGATGTCCCTCCAGGGATCCGCGAGGTAGCGGTAGGTCGGAGCGAACCAGCCGACCTCGCCGCCGTCGATGGCTCGGTCGATCGCGAGTTGAATCCCGAGGTGAGTCTTCCCGAACCGCCGCCCGCACTCGAGGACGTTGAACCGGCCCGCCTCCTCGAGGACCTTCGTCTGGCCGGGGTGAAGGGCGTCCTCGATCGGCTGGATCTCAACCCTCATCGGCGAGCATCTCTTCGGCCTGAGCGGCGTCCATCGAGTCTAGGAGGAACGGCGTCCCCGGCCCGGCGTAGACGCCTCGGATGTTGAACTCGAAGAACTCGAGGGCGTCGTCGTAGTCCATATCCTGCTCGAGGATCTCGATAATCTTCTCGACGCTGTAGACCAGGAACTTCGGCCCGTTCTGCTGCGAGGCGACGCCCATCAGGGCGGCGTCGAGTCCTGGGAACTTAATCGGCTTAAAGTCATCGGTCATCGCGTCGACTCCTCGCCGAACTTGTTAAGAACTCGACGCCGCCCGGCGTAGATTTCGTCTTCGATCGGTTCGATCTAAAGGATCATCGTTTTGCGAGTAGCCTTCGAGCGTCTTCGACCGGCATCCTCTTCCCGATATATTCAAGAGTGGCGCATGGTCGAGATGTATTCGACGCGCCTTTTTTTGCTAGGAGAGACTGAATAGATTGGGTGTGAACCTTGCCCGGCTTCCGGAGAAGTCGCCAGTTCTTGCGGTTATACGATCGAACGAAGAACGGATGAGCCGGATAGTTCCTGAACCGGAAGCCGGTCGCCGAGTACGCCGACCCGATCGTCTCGCTGAGATAAAACGCGAGTCCGAGTCCTTGAAAGTCCGGGAGCGTTACTAGACGACTCGCCGCTTTTATATTCTTGAAGTACCGATTCGGTCGATGAATAACGCCGATGAATGACGCGAGAGTTCCTTCGTACCAGAGACCGAAACACTGTGCAGCTCGGTTTAGGTCTGCGCTCAGATAGTGAAAAGGAGCGAATAGATTCCACGCTTCGATGGGGATTCTCGCCACCTCGACTTTTGCCGTCGGTCTCCGTTGAACCGACCTCCACGAGAAGGACTTCTCATCGGGACTGAAGATCCAGTCGGGTTGAAGCCACTCGACGATATCGTCGTGGCACGAGACCGCGACGAACTTCTTCTTTCCTCGTCGTATCGACTTCTGTATCGCGTGCGATGCGATCTTCGCGACTCTCCTATCGACTACGCTCGTGAACTCGTCGACGACGATCGTCTCGTCGCCTTCGAGAATACGTCGAGCGATATCGACTCTGAACTTCTCGCCGTTACTTAGAACATGGAACGGCCGGAGCCACGCAGGAACGGTACTAAAGCCGACGGAGTTGAGGCAGCGAGACGTTGTCTCAATATCTCCCGGGAGGTCGTCGATCACCGATCGCTCGGACCACTCGAACGACTTCGAGATCTCGTTCGGCCAGAGGTGGCGTGCGACGGTCGTCTTCCCTGACCCACTCGGTCCGACAATAAGACCGATAGACCAATCGCGGTCTTCGATAGGGAATTCCGCTTTCCATTCAAGTCGCTGCTTCTCTGCGGGCGGACAGTCGAACATCCCGCAGACCTGACGCGCTCGCGTCGAGAGTTCGATTCCTGATTCGACTACGACATCAACGGCAGGCATTTAAGACCCTCCTCTTCCAGTTTCTCGATCACCTCTCTCTGGTGGTCTTCGTCTCGTACCTCGACGACGACACGCCAATCGATCGAGTCGAGATCGAGTTCGCGCGTAGATGGTTCGACCTTGTCGAATATCTCCTTTGAAATATCGTCGCAGTCGAGGATATCTCGAAGATCGTCGTCCATCGAGTCGAGAAGAGAGCGGAGAACCTCGTCGTCCCACTCGGCGAGTTCCGCCGTGCGGTTGTCGGCGATGCCGAAGGCGGTCGCCTGGCCGGGGTCGAGTTCGGTCCGGACGATCGCGATCTCGGTCCAGCCGAGACGCTTCGCCGCCTCGAGCGTGCCGTTCCCCGCGATGACGATCCCTCGAGCGTCGACGACGATCGGCTTCTGCTGGCCGAAGGCGCGGAGGCTGTCGCGGATCGCCTCGAGGTTCCGCTCGCCGTGGCTCCTGGCGTTCGCCGGGTCAGGTGAGATGGACTCGATCGGAACGGTCTCGGTCTTCATGGTCGCGGTCTCCTTCTCAGTTGAGTCTCGTCCCGGTCGGGCCTCGCGTCAAGGCGCGTCCGGGTCTTCGACCGGCGGCGTCGGGTCGTAGGCGATCGACTTCAGGGTCTCGGCCTCGGCGAGCATCGCGGTCGCCGTTGCGACCAAGGCGTCGATCAATTGAACGTCAAGATCGGTCCGGGGCGCGGTTTCCTTGAAGTCGTATCCGAGCGCGGCGAGCCGCGTCTTCATCGAGTTTACGTAGTCGAGCAGGGCGGCGTAGTGTTGGATCGTGTTCATGGTTTTCCTAAGCAGCGGTTACGGTGAAGACTAGCACGTCGTTGAGAGCAAAATCGGAACCCTTTGTCGCGATGGAGGTGTTCACGTATCCGGGTTGGCATGACCCGTCGACCGATCCCGCGACATCCTCGCTCGCTCCGCTTCCGCTGCTGCTGGTTGCGTTCAGGTCGATCGGCGATCCACCGTTGAGCGTGACCGAGACGGCGTAGAGGTGCCACCACTCGCGGGAGGTCGTGGATGATGTAAATTTGTACTGGAGCGTTGCGCCCGAGCCCGCCGTTCCGTCGAAGTTGGCCCCGTTCGCCGCTTCGCTTCCGTTCCATAGTCGCATCTTTCCCGCGTTCGATCCGTTTCGAAGCGAAGAGACTCGCGTCGTCGAGATGATTTCTCGAGGCCACTCGATGAGACGCTGCTCGCGCCGGTCGCTCCGGACATCGTGAACGTGATCGTCTGGAGCGGCCCGGTCGACTGAGTCGGGAAGAAGAGCCATCGACTCGGCGGGGTCATTCGGTGTATTCCACGGAGAAGATGACATCGACCAGGGACGAATTCGCCGTGCAATCGAGGAAGAGCCGGGCGTCGGCGGCGATCGAGGTGTTCGAGAGACTACCGGGCGCGCCTGAAGAGTTCGAGACACTTACCGACCCGACCGTCGCGACCGCTCCGCCGGACGGCTTCACCTTNAGGACGATCGTCCCGGTCCCGCCGCCGGACCCGCTCTGGTTCCCCGACTGGATGAAGACGGAGGTGATCGTTCGGGCCGTNACGACGGCGGGGTCGAGCGTGAATTCCTTCACCGCGCCGGTCTCGATGTGTCCGGTGTAGGAGCCGGAATTCGTCACGCCGAGGACCGTCCGAGCGGCGGCGGCGTCAGCGGCGGCGGGGATCGAGACCATCGCGAGCGACGTGACGCCGGTCCCTCCTCGAGCGACGGCGAGCGTCCCGGATGTCACCAGGTCGGCGGAGTGGGCGACCGGGGTCCGGGCGTCGGTGAATCTCGAGTCGTTCCCCGCCGCGACTTCGTCGGAGGCGGTCCCGACATCCTTCGTCGCCGAATCTCCGAGGCCAGAGATCCCGCCCGTCGAGAGCGTCGGGATCCTGGCGGCGTCGAGCGTCCCCGAGGTGATCTTCGAGGCCGCGAGGTCTGGGATCCGATCGACTGCCAGAGTGCCGGAGGTGATGTTCCCGGCGGCGTGGTTGTGATTCGTCGCCGCCGCCCCCAGGTTCGAGCGTGCCGTCGTCGCGTTCACTTCGCTCAGGTTGTTCGAGGCGAGGAGGTCGCCGGACCCGGCGGATCCCCACTCGGTGGCGTAGTTGGTCCCGCTGCTCTTCTTCAGGACTTGACCGGTAGTCCCACCAGCAGGAACGCCCTGGCCCGCCGGACCGGTCGCCGAGACGGTGACGCTTGTCCCGGCGTCGTCGACCGAGATCAGGAACGGCGCAGATGAGACGGTGACGCTCGTCATCTCGAGACCTCCGGCGTGATCTTGAAGCGGCCTTCGAGGATGCGGAAGACGTTCCCGGATCCGTCGGCGAGTTCGAGGTCGTAGACGCCCGAGGACGGAGCCGCGAAGTCGTCGGTCGCCGTGGCCGCGATCGAGATCACGATGTTCGGATCGCTCGAGCCGAGGGTGATCCCTCCGGCCTGGGTCAAGCTGAAGACGGTCCCCGTCGCCGCGTGGCTCGTCCGACCTTGCATCCTGGCGGTGTACCCGCTCGATAGGTTCACGGTCGACCCTGCGGAGGTCTTGTAGTTCACGGAGAGCGAGAAGGTCGCGCCCTGCTGGATCGTGAGGAGGTTCCCGTCCTCGGTGAGTTCGAAAAGTGCCACGGCTACTCCTGGTCTTCTGGGGTCAGTCGGCGGGCGAGTCGCTCGATAGTGATGGTCTGGTCCTGCTCGATCTGCTGGCGGATCGGCCCGTCGAGGCGATCGATGATCTCCTTCCAGAATCGAAAGTCGCCAGATGCGGCGGCCTTGATCGCGGTCGCGGCCAGGGCGTCTAGGATCGAGCGACCATCCTTCTCCCGCATCGAGCTTGCGATCGCTCGCTCGAGGGCGATCTTCAGGGAGAGCCGGGGCCGCCCCTTCTCCCAGCCGGGGCCGCCCTTGTTCCCAGGGCCGAACCGCCCGCCGTCGTCTCGGTTCCAATCATCACTCTGAACCATCTTCGCCTCCTTCGCCTTCTTCTTCGGTGGTCTCGATCTCGCCGTCGTCTTCGTCGACCTCGAAGTCGGGATCCTCGAGGAACTGGTCGTAGACGTACTGGGCGACGCCTCGCACGGTGTGAAGGTTACCGTCGGAGACCAGGAAGGTCTCGGTCGTCTGGCCCTTCCGCCGGGTGATCGCGATCACGATCGCGTCGGCCATCAGTTCCTCGGAGAGTAGATTCTTCGAAACGGTCAGGATCTGGCGATGGCGTGGTTCGATCGTCATTACTTCGCCTCCGAGGTCTCGATTCNGAGCCGNCGGTGGTTCGTCGGCTTCGAGTGGTGGTCGACCGAGAGCCTGAGCCAGGAGGCCCCGAGAGGCTTCGGCGGCGCGCCGCGTTCGACGTGCCAGCCCTCGAGCGGCGTGAACTCGTCCTTGTAGCCGGGCGTCGAAACGTGGTGAACGTCGTCGAGGCGGACGGTCCCGGCGGTGGTGAGGTGCGCCCGCGAGAGGCGGACGTTCCAAGCGTCGTGAGTGTGGCCGCTCCAGACGATGTCGGCATCGGGGAGGAAGGACTGGCGGCGTCGGGTGTTGAGGACGCCGTGCGTCATCAGTCCGCCGCCGCCGTGGCCGTGAATGTAGTAGAGGACCCGCGAGATCGTGCGGCCTCCGCCGACATCGACCCGGAAGCGGACGAACCCGGCGTAGGAGCCGCAGATGACCGGCGACCCCTTCAGCCTGAACCGCTCGGCGAGTCGCTCGGTCAGGTCGGTCTCGTGATATTTCAGGATCGAGCCTTCGTGGTTCCCCGGGGCGAGGAGGATCCATCGGTCGGCGTAAGGCTCGAAAAACTCGGCGGCGGTCTCGACCAGGCTGTCGAGGTAGCGGCCTTGGCGGTGTTCCGGTCGGCACTGGCTCAGGTCGCTCCGCCGGTCGAATTTGCCTTGCATCGCGCAGAAGAGATCCCCGATGTCGAGGATCCCGGCGTCGCGTTCGACGGCCTCCTCGAGGTGGTGGAGTTCGAGCCGGTGGTCGGAGTGGGCGTTGTCGTGATGCCGATCGCTCGAGAGGAGGAACTCCTGAGACCAGTCGGGGCCGTCGGCGACGAGGTCGACCAGATAGCACCCTGGCGAAGTTGTCGAGGTCTTGAATTCTGCCACCGTCATCCCCCGTTAGTGTCACGGCCCTAGGATCCCGCCTGCGGGCCTCGAGCGTTCTGGACGCCTAGTCCGCCCCTTCGCGGCCCTCGTAGGCTGAGAGGCCCTTCTCGACCGCCCTGGAGATCGTCCGGCCCTTTTCGAGTCCAGCCTGGAACGACTCGTCCCGCTCGGCGGCCTCTCGCCGCTTGTCGCCGGGTCGCTTCAGGAAGAGGCCGCCCATCAGGGCGAGTCCGGTCGAGATCAACGCCCCACCGGGGAGCGTGCTGGCGGCGTCCTGGCCGAGGCTGAGGCCGGTCGCGGTAAGGCTGGCGATCAGTCCGGCGGTCTCTTCCCCGGCGTCGATCTCATCGGAGAATCGGGCGGAGTTCCGCTCGACCCATGCGGCCCACTCTTCCCAGGCCGGGCCAGACTCGGCGAGGGAAATCCGAGGCTCGACCTCGATCGCCTCCTGAACGCCCGCCGGGACATCGACTCGAACGAGGTCCTGAACCTGGCAAGCGGAGAGGATCGAGGTGATCGCCAGGGCCGAGATCGCGGCGACGATGAGCCAGGCGGCCCGAGGGTTCGATCGAAAGGCTTCGTTCATGGTCGTCGCTCCAGGGCGTCGAGTCGGTCCCGAAGTTCCTCGAGCCTTCGGTCCTGCTCGCGGTTCGTGGTCGAGGTGGTAATCGAGGTCTTCACGAGATCCGAGGCGATTTCGCGAAGCTGCTGGATCTCGGCGGTGTTCACGTCGAGCGTCGCGTCGCGGCGTCCGATCGAGAGGAACATTCCGGCCACGCCCAGGACGAGCGTCCCGAGTTGGAGGAACTGGACGACGATCTTCAGGGTCTCGCGGTGTTGGTCTTGGTTCATGGGATGAGATGCCGAACGGAAGCGCGGAGCATGGTGAGAAGATCTGACCGCGTGGTATCGAGATCGCCGTCTTGTAGAGTGTTGAAAAGAGGCGAGGCCGTGATCTCTTCGAGGATCTCGTCGACCGTTTCGCCTTCGCTCAGTCGTCGACAGATGTCCCGAAAGTCGGGGTGGATCGACTTCAGGGCGTCCTCGAAGTCGGTGGCCTGCTCTGGCGGTGCTTCGCGCTGGCGTGCGGGCGGATCGAGGTCGGTGATCGAGATCCAGCCCTCGCGACGCTTGCGGCGTCCCTGGGAAGTGCCGACCGCATACTCGACCCGGCTGAAGAGATAGGAGGAGAGGAACGACGAGACCGTCGACCGCTCCGGGTCGTACTTCGAGCGGAGCAGGCGATCGGCCTCGAGGACGGCGATATTCTTTAGTTCGTCGAACGGGAGCCGGGCGAAGTGTCCTCGACCGTGCCACCGGGCGACGAGGACGGTGAGAAAGCCGAGGTGGCGCGCGACATCTCGAGAGCGTCGACGATCGTCGCGGCCATCCTCTCCAGGTTCTTCGCTCTGAACATGATCGCCCATTCGCCACGATCCTCTCGCATGGCGACCACCGGAAGATCGTCTGGATCTGAATCCCGCTCCGCTTGCTCTAAGAATCGAAAAGCCGCGATCCCCGCGTAGCGTTTTACCTCCAGATGGACGCCGTTCAGGCTTGAGGATACGTCGGCGGTTCCCTCCGTGCCGGAGAACTGCTGAGTCCGGCGGGCCTCGAGGCCGAGGTCGCGGAGGAAGGCGGCGAACTCTCGCTCTCCTCGTTTCCCTTTTTCTCGTGATGCTCGTCCCATTCATCGGACTCCATCGAGGTCGGGACGGTAGCGGCGGTGGATCTCCCCAGGCTCGAATCCCATCCACTGCTCGAGGCTGGCGATCTGAGCGTAGCAGGCGTTCCCGAACTTCTCCGACTCGAATCGCCCGGCGTTCTTCATTTCGAGAACCCACCGATACCCGATTACTCGACCTTGAAGCTGAAACGCGAGGTCGGGGATCTTCGAGACCGCGAACCAGTTCGGGTCGATGTCCCTCCGCTTTTTCGGGAGGACCTTCAGGTATCGCATCCGTCGCCCTCCTTCCTGGCCTCGGAGTCGGCGGCGATCAGGAATCCGACGTAGACCCGCGACCAGGTCGCCGGATCGCTCGACTTCCCTCGAAACGAGGCGACGTTCTGCTCGAGGGTCTCGCGGGCGGCGAGCATCCGATCGGCGGGCCACTGCTCGATCGCGTCGCGGTTCCGTCTTTCCTCGTCTTCGATCTGGACCTGCTCGTTCACCGAGACCGACCCCAGCCTCGAGCGGTCGATCTCGGAGAGGACCCGGTTCGCTTCGTGGCGGTAGGCGTCGGAGATGTCGAGGAACGCCGGATCGCGGAATCGCTTCGACCGTGCGACGGCCAGGATGCCCTCGCGAAGGGCGTCCTGGTTCAGTCGGTCGGCGCCCTTCACTCCGTGCTTCTTATCGAAGGACCTGAACCAGACCTCGCGGATCTGCTCGTCGGTCGGCTTCCAGTCGGGCCAGAGTTTCCGGAGGAGGAGCCAGTTCTCATCCCACGTCGCCGGACGTTCTCGCTCTGGCGATTTCATCAGAGAGTCGGGCGGCGTTGATCTGGTCGGCGGAGATGTCTTCATTTTCGTCTTCCCATCTTTCGTTCTTGAAGTAGGTCGCGCCCTGAGGCACGAAGCGGATTTCGGTCTCGCCCGTTCTGATCTGCTCGACGAACCGAGCGGCGTCGTTCGTCGTTCGTTCGGCCATCATCGCGGCGGCCTCCTCGAGCGTCTTCCCCTGCTCGATCTCGATCCTCCTCATCGAGGTCTCGATCGCCTGGAGTCCGATCTTCTTCCCCTGCTTCCTCCCCGCGAGGTAGCAGTTCCAGACCTGATCCGCGAGGTCCCTCACGCTCGCGGATGCTCTAATAAGGGAGAAGGAAGAGGTGAAGGCGTAGGAGGAGGAGGAGGAAGAGGTAGTCGCGACTGCAGTCGGGTCAGTAGTCCCGACTGTAGCGCGGTCTATAGTTGGGACTGTAGTGGCGGCATCGTAGCGCAGATCCTCGGCATCGTGCCGCGCGGCATAGCGCGGAGAGAAATCGAGTCCTTGGCGTTGGAGTGAGGCCCGAACGTACCGCGGAGCGTGTTCGGGCCAGTCGTGGACGAGGAGGCGTTCGGGCGGCGGGGCCTCGTCCAGGAGCCGACATCGGACGAGGGCCTCGATAAGGTCCCCGGCCTCGCCGGTCCACTCGAGCGAGATCGCGATCTCTTCGTCGGAGTGAGTCCCGACGGCCCCGGACGGGGCGTGCTTGGCGGCGAACCGCCAGAGCAGGCCCGCGAGTCCGAGGCAGTGCGGCCAGGGCTTCCCAGTGATCGCCGCGAGGAGGCGGATCTTCGGACTGGTGAAGGCTCCGTCGAGCATCAGGCGTAGCCGCCTTTCATCTGCTGCTCGGTGATGAAATCGAGCTGCCGGTGATCGGCCTCCTTCGACTCGATCATCGTCCTCGCTCGCTCGATCCCCTCGAGCGCGACCTCGCATGAGAAGTCTTCGTTCCTGAAGACCTCGGCCAGGACCTCGATCGTGATCGCCATCGCTTTCTCGACGTTGTCGCCGCCGCTCGGTTCCTTCGCCTCCGCCTTCATTCGATCAAACCATTCGGTCTCGGTCAGGTACGACTTCACGAAGGTCGACGTAACCCGGTGACCGAGTGCTTCCGTACCCTTTCGGGCGATCACCTCCGGCGATGAGGCCGTGACGATCCACGCCTTCCGCTCTTCGATCCAATTGCCAGCCTGTACGCGCTGGAAGTCGTTCATGTACTTCTTCGGCATCGTTCTTTCCTTTCGTTCGGGTTCAGAATGGAATCTCGTTCGGGTCGAAGGTCTTCGGGTCCACGGCCTTCGGCTTCTCGGCCTTCGGCTTCTCGGCCTCGCCGATCGCTTCGATCTCGTCGACGCCCCAGGAGGAGACGGTGACCTTCACCGGGATCCTCTTCCAGTCGTTCGGGTTGAACTCTGAGAAGCCGTCCGCGTCCTTCGTTCGGTACTGCTCCAGGGCGTCGGCCCCTAAAGCCTCGGCAAGTTTTCGGTATTGCCAGAGCGTCCCGCGAGACTGCGATCCGTCGGGCCGGGTGTACGGTCCGCGCATCCAGAGCGACGCGCCGACCGTGATCCCTTCGGGGTCGTTCCCGTGGAAGTCGATCACGTCCTTCATCACGCCGCTCTTCGTCGGTACGTCTTCCTTCCAGTTCGCGATCGTCATCATGTACTCGCCAGGGTCCGCCGACGGGATCCCCTCGTTCGGACTGCTGAGTTCTTCGGGTGGGTGCTTCATGCGATCCCCTTTCCGTCGAGCATCTGCTCGACTGATTCAGGCCGGACGAACACGCGCCCGCCGACCTTGTTCCCTTCGATCTTCCCGCTCTTCTGCCAGCCGCGAACCGTTCGCAGTTCTGGCCGCCAGCCGGTTCGCTTCTCGACGAGGTCGATCACCTCGTCGATCGGGATCATCTGAACATTCACTTCGTCAGCCATTCGATCATCCTCTCGGTCTGAGTGTTGTCGAGTTCTGCGAGAGAGCCGACATCGGCTTTCTCCATCGCTCGCGTTTTGATTTCGTCACCGTTCGGGTTCGCTTTCAACAGGGCCTCCAGTTCCTCGGTCCGATCGTCGACGGCCTGGACCTCTTCGATTACCTCGGCCTCGATCGGTCGCGGGATCTCGCTCTCGCCGTGAGCCTCGACGTAGACCGGCGAGATCCCCAGAGCATCGGGACAGTGTTCGCGATATCCCGCCGATATCGCTCGAGCGAAGAGCATCGCGCGCGGGTACTTCTTCCAGTTCTGGCCGTTGAGTCCAGCTCGCTTCGCGTCGGCCATCGTGAACGTCGTCGCCCCGATGGTCGCGGGTTTCCCGTTCTCGTCGCGCTGGCCGAGATCGAAGAACGTGATCGAGCAGGCGTCGTCGGTCGTCGTCGCCCGGTAGTCGTAGCGGCCCGACCGCTTGATCGCCGCCGCCATCGTGTTCGATGCGACGACCGGCTTCCCCTGAATGATGTGGAGGCCGTTCATCGCGTCGTAGGGTGAGAGTCCCAGCCCGCGTCCGACGATCAGTTTCGTCGCGCATTGAGCCGCGTCGCGGTGTTCGGGGAACATCCCCGAGGCCGCGAAGATGCGGCCCATCTCGACGAGGTCGGTCTCGCCTGGCGTGGTGGTGGTCGTGATTTCGTTCATGGTCTTCCTTTCGGGTTCAGTTGTGAAAGTCGTCGGCTTGTTTCCATCAGTTCGGCGTCGTCGATCGCGGCGATCCTTTCGTCGTCGTCGAGGTCGAAGAGCGAGTCGAGATCGGGAACTTCGATCTCGAAGTCGATCATCTTCGAGATGTCGGTTTTCTCGACTTGTTCCTTCTTCGGATCCTCCTCCGTTCGGAGGAACTTCGCGTCGTGGTTCTTCTGCTCCTGCTCGATTGTCGGGTAGAAGTTCTCCCCGTTGATGCGATCGAACTCCGGGGAGCCGGGTCGCCTGTCGATGGTGTCGCTCATCGCTTCACCCTCCAGCCGCCGCCGCGCGACTTCGTTTCGTACTCGACGCCGGAGGCATCGACGCCGCTCTGGTACTTGAACCGCGTCCCCGGGTTGTGAGTGTTCCGGAGGGTGGCGTCAGTCCATCGGATCAGGACGGCGGAGCCTTTCGGGAATCCGGTCCCGCTCGTGATCGTGATCTTCTTCATGGTCGTCTTCCTTCTGGGTGAGTGGTTCAGCGTTCGATCGTCGTGAAGCCGCGACGGGCGAGCCATCGACGCGCCCCGGAGAGGGTCTTGAAGTTCTTCGAGGCCGAGAACGTCACGGCGGTGAAGGTCCCGTTCTTTTCGGAGATCACACCGGCGGAGGCGGTTTCGTTGTTTCCGAGGTCGAGGGTGATGAGGTTCATGGTCGTCTTCCTTCTGGTTCGAGGTTGTCGGCGTCGTTGCCGATGGACCTACTATAGCGACATCCTTTCCCTTCGCCACCCCTTCAGGCTCTTTTTTCCCGTATTTCTCTGTTTTCCTTTTTCGGTCTTCTAGGGCCGCCGGGTCGAAGGATCCGGCGGCCCGAGATACGTTCAGTGGTACGCGGCAAACACTTCAGCGAAAGCCGGTACGTCCGGATCTTTTCTTTCGATTTCGCTTCGACAGTGGTAGAGCGCGACCCGACCAGCAGCGACCTCGACTCGGATATAGAACGCTTTCCAGTGATGCGGAGCGTCGCTTCCTTTTTCGCAGGCTTCATCGCACTGATAGAGGAAAGTCGGGACCTCAGCGAGGTTCGCTTTCAGATTTTGCGACGTGTTCGAGTTCCAGGTGTACTCGTCGACTTCTTCGTCGTGGAATCCGTTCGGCCCGGGGCGGTTTCCGTTCTTGTCGTTGGGATATCGAGCCTTCACGCTTTCGAGGTTCATCTTCCAGAGTTTCCGACCGAGGTAGGTTCGAAGGTCGGCGATATCCGAAGTCGGGCGGGCCGTCACATCTTCCGAAGGTCCCCAAATGATTTCGCAGGCTCGATAGCGTGACTCGTTCAGCTCGCCAGCAGTGAGGGCGGCGACGATTCGGTCGATGGTTTCTCTGTCGCAAATGTAACTACTCATGGTTTTTTTCCTTCGAGTTTTCAGGGTCAGTTGCAGCAGGGCGGTAGGGTCGGGTGGACGATGTCGGGCACGTTTTGATTAACGGATTCGATGCAGTCCTCGCAGAGGATGACGTTCTTTCCGTCTGGATACTGGTGCGGGTATTGCCCTCCCATGTTGGCACCGCAGGCGCAAGCCCATCGTCCTTCGGAGTCTTTGTAGGCGTCGGATGAGTTCTTCATGGTCGTCTTCCTTCTGGTTCGAGGTCTAGGTCGTCGACGTCGTTGTCGATGAATCAATTATACACTATTGCACACTTCATGCAACCCTCCTGCTCTGCTTTCGTCTCTTTTCTTTTTTTTCTTTTTTATGCTCTATAGGGTTGTATCTTCATTTTTTTCAGATATAATAGATTCATGCCCGAAGCGTTCGGGCTCGCACCCTCGAAAAGGAAGACGACCATGATCTGCAATTACACCCAGTGCCACGAAAATGCGAAGCGGTTCACCTTCGACTCCGGCCTCGAGTTCAAGCATCGACTTGCCGACAGTGATCGGCTTTTCGCCCGACTCGTTCCCGCGATCGACGCCGACGGAACATTCAGCCGGACCCACGTCGGGATCGCGATCACGCGAAGCCTGAAGACCGGCTTCGAGGTCTACATCGACGACGCCTGGTCGTTTCTTCCCCGAGGCTGAACGAATCACGGGAGGCCTCGGCATCGGGCCGGGCCTCCATCACTCGAACGAAAGGAAGAAGACCGTGAACATCGACGACAAGATCGTGAACCGGATCAAGTCCATCTGCATCACCGACGCGAAGGAGAAGGCCCGCGAGGTCCTTCAGCGTCAAGCCGAGACCATCTGGTCGGAGTTCTGCGAGTTCGAGGGCAAGGCCCCTGACGCGCTGGTCGTCCAGGTTTCCCCCGACAATCCGCATCGGCGTAGACTTGACGACGTGATGCGGAAGGCGATCGAGATCGGCGTCGAGGTCCGCGTCCGCCCCTGATTTTCTTCCTTCCACCAGCCGCCGTAGCCTCCGGGCTGCGGCGGTTGTTGTTAGTAGCCTGCGATTCCACCGATCTCGCCGCCCGAGCCGCCCTGCGGCGTTCCTGGCCGGTCAGGGCCGAGCGGGAGGTTCGCGACGATGTGAGCGATGCTCTTCTCGATCAGTGCGACCGTTTCCGGTCCGCCCGGCGCGGTCGTGTCAATCGACTCCTTCAAGTCGACATAGAAGGAAAGCATCCCTCCGATCATGGTCGGGTCGTTCGGGATCCCGTCACCCTGGTCGACGCCGGGGTCGATCGTCCGATGCCACGGCCTCGACTTCGTTCGGATCACGCGGCGATCTCGAGGAGCCTGCGGGTCGAAGATGTAGGGCGAGCCGGTCACGAGATCAGGCTGTCCGCGATGTTCTCGCCGCCCGCCGTGTTCCCCGGAAGGGCGAGGCCGCTTTTCTGCATCCCGAAGAAGCGGTCGAACTCCTGCTGAATCGCTCCTTCGCCGTTGTTCGTGATCGCCGCCGTGAACTCGTCGCCAGCCCGGAAGGCGGTCGCACCTGGGATGACCTGGACAGATCCGAGGCCGTTCCCCATCGGGGTCATCTGAGCGATCACGATGTTGTCGATGAAGACCTGCGAGGTGTTCGCGACGTTCCCGGAGAAGTCGATCGTGACCGTCGAGTTTTTCGAGAGCGCGAGAGGCGTGAAGCATTTCGTCGAGTAGAGCGCGTAGGAGGTCGTTATCGCGCTCGAGAGGAGGTTGAGCTGCATCGCCTTCCCGACCGCTCCCGCGTTGTAGACGGTCGAGCCGTCCGAGGTCACGGAGACTCGAAGCGTCGCGGTCGGGCGTGCGACCGCGTACTTCGCCAAGAAGGAGATCGTGTAGGGTCGGTCGGTGTTCAGTTGACCGAGCGAGCCCGCCGTCGTTCGAAGGACCTGGGTCAGTTTCGGATTCGTTGAACCGTCTCCGACGATCTTCAGTGCGTTCGACTGAGTACCGCCGGCCCCAGCGGCGAGGACGTGAGTCCCCGCCGTCCCGGTCGCGATCGTCCAGTGGTCCGGGTCGTTCGAGGTGAATTCCTCGAAGTCGGAATTATGGAGGATGTTCTTCCCCGGCCCGCGTCCTCCGTTCACTCGAGGCGACGCCGCCGAGATCATCACCCTCGAGCCTGAACCCTGCGGCCAATCCTCGTGAAGCGGATCCTCGGCGCGCTGGCCGAAGACCTTGAACTTTTCGCCGCCTTCGGGCGTCGTCCTAGCCGTCGAGTCTTCTTCGCATCTCGCGGTGATCGTCTCCGACTTGATCGTCTGGATCGCGATGTTCCCTGGTCGATTGTTCGCGCGGTCGAGGACCGGCGCGACCTCGGAGAAGACGAGCGTCCCGTTCCCGACGTTCGAGCCGTTCGCCGAGGTGGAGCCGACCGAAACGGTGTTTCCGTCGACCGTCTTCGAGTCCGCGATCATCTGGCGAATCAGTTCGGCGACGGCCTCGTAGGTGTTTCGGTTCGGGATCGAGTAGTTGTCGTCGACGGTGTCGATCAGCGTTTTGATCGCGGCGGCCTGAAGATCGCCGCCGATTCCGTTCGCGTCGGCCTTCCGGATCTCGTGGTTCCTCAGGAGAAGGCCGATCATGTCCAGGTCGGCCCCGGAGAAGTTCGTGACCGTGTCCGCGATCTCGGTGTCAAGCGTGTCCTTGTAAGCCTTCACGCTGGCGAAGTGGTCGAAGATCCGACCGAGCCGGGCGAAGATCGTAGCGTGAGCGACTGCCATCAGGTTCCATCCTTGCTGGGGAAGCGTTCGTTTAGGGCGGCGCGACGCTTCCCGCATCGACAGCCGCCGCCGTCCTCCGTCGTCCTCCTCCTGAGAGTATCGAGTCGGAGGGTCGAGATCACTTTCGCGGCCTTGTCGCCGAGACCTCGAGAAGGTCCACGGTAGTCCATACATTCCGCGCAGTTCTTCGCGGTCGGATTCCCGCCGAAGTGACCGAGGCCGCATTCATCCTCGAGCCATTCGCAAGAATCACGGGGCGGTCGGTGGTGGTTCATCCATGAACTCCANGCTGAAGATTCCGCCGTCCTGCTCGCTCCCGGTCGTGTAGTCAATCGTACCGGAGGTCGCCGGGTAGGGCTGGTTAAGCGGATCGCAGCAGGACGCGAAGTAGGTCGTCGCAGGACATTCGACGTTATCGTCGGAGATGTTCAAATAGTCGGCGTAGGGTAAATCGTAATAGGCGCCTAATCCGCGTCTTCCGAGAGTTGCGACTTCGGTCCCGATCGCGTGCGAGTCGCATTCGTCACCGATGAGCGACCATCGCTCGACGGACTGATACTATCCCACCATTAAGGGTACTGCCGACCCTGTAAGGAATGATGTATTCCTCGATGTAGCCGTCGACGCTTCTGCGATAGTAGTCTTTTAAGCCGTCGAGAATGTAGGTCATGCTGGCCCGAGTCAGTCGAAAATATTTGTTCGGCTGGTTCGTTACCACGTCGGGCGCGCCTACGAACTCGTCGCCTCTTCGAACTACGGTCAACGCCTCAGGCACGATTCGCGGGAAGGAATCAATCCCGCCGTCTCCGCCAGGATCCAAAACGTCGAAGGGTAGAAGAGTGATGTCGGTCCTCAGGTAGCTGTTCCGCTGTCCCTGGTGGTAGCAGATCGGATATCGAAAGGGAGGCTCGCAGCAGTCGGTGATCGTGTCGCCGCGATAAGACTCCAAGGTCCGACCTGACGACGAATAGAGGATCTTCACGGAATCCGGATCAAATTTTTGGAACGGAGGATTGACGTAGCTGGTCGAGTAGAGACCGTCGATAGTTTGAGGTCCCCCGCATTTCATGTAGATCTTCGCTTCGACGTAAGAAGTCGAAAGACTCGTCGTCGAATAGGCGTGGTTGTATCGACAGACTCGATCACATTTTGCCTCGTAGATGATCGGCCCGACGTTTCGGTGAGCGTGAGCGAACGAAACACTCGCGTACGTGTAGTCTCCGCAGTCGCAGACCGGAGGGCCACCGTTGCAACAGCACGCCGCGTAGTACATCAGAAGGATCCCGCGACGTAGTCGGCGAAGGTCACGACGTAGAGCGTGAGGACGACCGAGTCGACCGCCGACGCTCGAGCGTAGATCGCTTCGCCTGGATGGATGATGATCGGCGTCGTGATCTGAGTCGCACCCTTCGCGCTCAGGGTCTGATCGAACGCGAGGGAGAACTCGTCGCTCGGACTCGCGTCGGCTGGGACGTGCTGCGCGAACCATTGCCGCGTGCTTCCGGCTACGTTCGTCGCCCAGAGTCCGACGACGGTCATCGGTTGACCGACGCACCGATAGACCTCGGAGTTCGTCGTCAGGAGATAGCCGGGCGAGTATCTGTTCATGTGCATGCCACGTCGAATCGGATGAGGTGAGTGAAGGCGTAGCGGTCTTCGCCGACTTTCGTCGCCTGGAACATCGTCCCGGCGTCGTAGGCTCTTTCGGTCAGCGTGGTTTCGCTTCCGGCGATCGAGGGCTCGTTGGTGAAGTTCGCGTTTAGGTCGACCGCGATCGCGCTCGCGTTCACGACCGCCAGCCCGGCTTCGCCTTCCGGTCCTGGTTCAGGCTGGAGGAACGTCGCCGGATACTCGAGGACGCCGCGTTCCTCGTCTCCGACCAGGATCGTTGCGGGCGACGGGTCGCCGTCGATGCGAACATATCCCACGCCGGGATCCGTCGGAATCGCAAGCGGGAAGAGGACGCATCGGATCCCGCCGGTACTCGCCTCCGTGTTCGCCGACCGGATCACGAACGCGATCGCGAAACCATCAGTGAAGGCGTCGGTATTCGGATCAGCGTCGCGAGGGTCGAACGGGATCAGGCCGTTCGATCCGGCGCGCAGTTGCGTATCGCCTTCGTCGACCGTGTTCTCGTCGGCCCATCCCATCCGGTCCTCGACGACGGTGATCTCCCACCAGTCGTACTTGTAGACGCCGTCTTCGCTCGGATCCTTCTTCCGTTGCGCGTAGACGGGGAAGACGAGCGACCGCTCTCCGGCCTTCCATCCTCCACCGTTCGCGGCGGCCTGGGCGAGAGGAAGAAGCAGGTCGAGCCGCTTCATCATCTCGTTCATCGTGGCGAAGTCGAGTTTCCCGAATTCACCCTCGAAGAATCTGGGGAGGTCGGTCACGGTGAGAGGATCCGATATTGGAGGTCGACGTTCGCCGTGTTCGCTCGAGCGAACGGCGCAGCGTTTCCGAGGCGGCCCATCGAGAACTCGCCGGGGAGAAGTTTGAGGAACGGGTAGAAGGTCGAGGAGACCTGGAAGCCGATCTCGACGTAGTTCGTCTCGTCGAGGTTCCTAAAGAAACAGACGCCGCCGACGGCTACATCCGTCACGCCGAGGGCTTCACCCTGGGCCGCCGTTCCCGAGTGGCTGATCTCCTGGACGCCGCCGTCTCCCTTGTTCGACGCGAGGTCGATCGAGATGGTTCCGGGGCTGAACTGCTCGCGGAAGTTCGTCGCGGAGATCGAGAGGCTCCCGCTCATAGTGATTTCGTCGGCCATCTGGTCTCCTAGAAGTTCGCGATGTTTGGGCTGAGACTGTCGAAGTCGCCCTTGTTCGGGAAGGGTTGAATGAAGTAGACCTCGTCGGCGTGTCCATCCTTGTCCTCGTCGATCGCGAGGCCGTTCTGGTCGATCAAGGGTTGCTGCTCGAGGTGGGAGAACTGATCGTCGACGAACGAGTGGGCGATCGTGAAGACGGCGACGCCGGTCCGTCGCACGCTGGCCCCACGATAGAGGACTCGACCAGGATCCGCGCCGAGGAATTTGTTCGAGTTACGCTTGAACGTGAGCGAGGAGATCCGCCCGAAGTCGACCGAGGTCACGGTCTCGGTCAGGATCAGTTCCTGGCGTCGCCTCATGATGCTCGTCGGCGTCCCGCCGGCGTCGACCGGCGTCCCGCTGATATCGTCGTCCGGATCAGGGTCGCCGCCGAAGGGCGTCCGAGGCTCCGACCTCCACGCGAGCATGAACTCGGTCCGAATCTCGCTCGAGAGTTCGACGTAGTTCACTTCGTTCGGGAGCCGCTCAGGCGGTTCGGCTTCCGGGGCCGCGAGGAACTCGGTCGAGAGCATCTCGTAGGTCCAGGTCACGTCGTAAACGCTCGACTGGCCCGCGACCGGGGAGATCGTGAAGTCTTTCGCGAGAAGGCCAGGGATCGACGGGTAGGATGATCCCTTGTCGGGGACTCGAAGGCTTCCGACTGCCGTACCGAACGTCTTGAAGACCTGAGACGGGTCGGTGTATCCGCTCGCGTAGAATTGACGGGTCCCGGTCCCGCGTCCTCCGCTCGACTGAATGCTCCTCGACTCGAGTTTCTCGATCACTTCCGGCATCAGGCGAACCCTCCGATGATTCCGCCGCCGAGGCGCGCGGTGTTCTGGACAATCTGAGCCAGGAAGTCGCGCGACTGCTCCGAGATCTTCTGGAGGATCTTCGCCTCGTTGACCTGAGCGGACACCGCCGACGTGAACGAGCCGCCCGCCGTCGAGAAGGTCGCGGTCGCACCCTGGACCGCCGCGTTCGCTTCATCTCGAGCCTTCCCGATCTCCTTTTCCGCCTTCAGTTTCGACTTCATAAACGCCTCCTCGGCCTTCATCGCCTTCTCGCGTTGCTTCTCTCGTTCCTGCTCCGCCTTCTCCGCGTTCTTCGCCGCCTCCTCGGCGGCTTTTTTCGCCGCGTCCTCGGCCCTGGCCCGGTTCTCGACGTGTTCGAGTTGCTCGAGCTGGAACAATTTCAGCCGCTTCGCGTTCTCGAGGGCGCGAACGAGGTGATCCTCCCCGGCCTTCTCCGCTTCTTCGATCTGAAGGGCGAAGTCTCGCTCGATCTCGCGGCGTCGAATCCGCTGCTCGAGCAGGGCCAGGGCCTCCGCGTCGTTCCTCAGTTGCTTTCGAGCTATCTGGTCCTGAAGGCTTGTTAGGTCCGCTTGACTCTGGCGAATGATTCGGATTCGCTCTTCGTTCTTCACTTGTTCCTCGAGGTCGCGGGCGATCCTGATCCGAATCGCCGCCTCCTTCTCGAGTTGCTCGATCGTCTTCTCGCCGTTTCGTCTGATGGTCTCCGCCGTCTTCTCGCTCATTACCAGGACGCCGCTGATGAACTTCCCGACATCCGCCGTCGCCTTCTCGACCTGGTCCTCGACCTTCGCGATCTCGATGGCGAGTTGCTGCTGGATCCCGACCCGGACCTTCTCGGCCTCGCTCGCCGTCTCGAGGATCTTCACTTGCCGAAGCGTCGCCTCGTAGATGTCCCGCATCGCTCGAGACTGCTGAGCGGCGGCCTTTCGCGCGTTGTCGAACTCGAGGAGACCCTTCTCGAGTTCGGCGATATCTCGAAGCTGCTCGTCGACTCCGGCGATCGCGAGGCTCAGGGTGTGGATCGCGTCGATCGCGCCACCGATGCCGAAGGGGAGTTGCTTCGCCGAGGCAAGCGCGCCCTCGAAGTGAGCCATCGCGTCCTCGGACTCGCCCGCGAAGGCGTCCATGATTCCGAGGAGAGCCTGGCCGCCGGTCGCCGCCGCCTTCGCTCCGATCTCGATGGCCGCGAACGCCGCGACCGCTTTCCCTGCGGTCTTGACGAGTTTCCCCATTCCCTTCTGCTCGGAAGCGATGTCGCCGACCTTCTTCTCGGTCGCGCCGATCCGGCCCTCGACTTTCTTCATCGACGCCTCGAACATCTCCATGTGCGCGATGATCTCGACCTCGAGATTGAATTCAGACGCCATGCGTTCGCCTCATCTGCTCCTCCACGAAGGAGCGGTGGTCCGTTGAATCAGTGCCGCCCGTCGCGGTCTCCTGGTTGTCGAGAATCTGCGCGAGGTACTCGTTAAACTCGTCGATCGGGAGTTGAAGAGGGTCCCCGATCCCCGGTAGGAACTTCAGGAGGACGTAGGCGTCGCGGACCCACTTCCTCCGGTGGTCTCCGCTTCCTTTCCCTCGGCCCTGCTCTCGCTCTGGTCGTCGTCGCCGAAGTCCTCGAGGTCGAGGCCGATGCACTGGAGCGCGATCCGCGAGAGTTCGGTCGGCTCGAGGCCCGCGAACGACTCCGGGAACTCGCCGCCCATCGCGAGCCGCACGATCTGGAACGCGCCGGAGACGGTGAACGCCGCCCGGACGATCACCGACGAGAGGCCCGCCGTCTCGCGATGCTCCCGAAGCCTCGCCAGGCGGTCCTCGGCGGGAACTCCGGCCTCCTCGAGGTCTCGGATCAGGTCGCGGCGGTCGCTCTCGTGCCGGAGCGTCTGGAGGTCGATCACCTGCTGGACGCGAAGGCGAGGAACGAGGACGGTCTCGTCGGCGATGGTGACTGGGATCGGTTGCATCGGGTCTCCTTTATTTCTGAACCATGCCGAAGGGCGTGGCCTGGAGGTCCCGTTGTACCTTCTCCGCTTCGACCGTGTCCAGAATCGAATCGTCGACGATCCCCGCGTGCCGCTTCGCCCGAAGAATCGCCTCGCCCTCGTCGATGCGACTCGGCGAGATACAGACCACGCGCGCCGTCCCGTCGGTGAAGACGAGCCGAACGCGCCAGACCCTCGAGGCGGGCTGGATGAGACCCTTCGCGGCCAGGCTGGCCGGGGACTCGATCACGGCGTCTCATCCCAGGCGACGGTCGGGCCACCCGAGTCGTTCATCTCGAAGTTGAACGTCACCGTCTGGGTCGCGTCCTGAGTCGAGGCGAACGCGACCGAACTGAAGACCGCGTCGAAGGCGAGCGTCGACCCGGTGGCGAAAGTGAGGGTCACCGCTCCGCCGGTCGCGGCGGAGGTGATCCCCATCGGACTCGAGCCTGAGGCGTTGTGGTAGGGCGTGCCGCCAGCCGATCCGGTGATGTCGAGAACGCCGGAGGACTTTCGCCGGTGGCCGGTGTCGCCGAATCCGGTGAGGACCTGGGTCGACCTCGTGATCGTGGCCGAGAACGTGTTCAAGACGGCCTTGTAGCCGGTTGGAAGGCTCGCGTCGCCGTCGGAGCCGATGAGCAGGGTGGACATGGTCAGAATCTCCTATGAGGTGGCCGAGTTGTCGGTCCCCTCGATGATGAAAGTCGAATCGGCGCGAAGGTACTCGCCCTCGATCGTCGGGGTTCCTCGAGAAGACGAGCGGATCGTCGCCCGGTCGAAGTTCGGGAGGCCGGTCACGGTCTTATCGTGCAAGAGGACGAAGACCTGGGCCTCGATCAGAGCCAGAGCGTCGACCCCGGCCTCGGTCTTCCCGAAGATCGTCACGTCGACGGTCCCCTGGACCATCGAGTTCCC
>JGI24006J15134_10000392_pt1 | contig 26985 bp, 21 predicted proteins | sample LinPmetageLP53_FD_15134 | JGI IMG/M metagenome (IMG submission 15134)
TATGATTACACAAGCAGAAGCACAATTAGTAACAGCTGAAGCACAAGTAGTTGAATTAAAAGCAGACATCGTTGAATACAAAAAAATAAAGGGATAGTATGACCCTTACAGCATCAGGACAAATTACATTAGGAGAGATTCACGCTGAATTAGATGACGAAAATCCAATTAATGGTTCTTTAACAGGAGCATCAGATGGAACAGTAGCTACTATTAATACAACTAATGCATCTGCAAATAGACCTGATGGTAGTGCTCCACATAGTATGAGTGAGTTTTATTCTTACAATCATGATTTAGCATGGGGAGCATGGAGTTCATCCAGTTGGACAGCTGATGCAACACCTGGAGGTACTGTATACGTTAATAGAAGCCACACCTTTACAAATGGGAGTGGTAATGTGGATATATATGGTACATTAAATAGTGGTACAATTAGAGGAACTTTACGAGTAGCTTTGTCTACTTCTTCATTTCCTAATAATAGTGCTACTTATCATATTATAGGATTAGGAACTGGTAACTTTGGTGCTGGGTTTTCAATAAGTGGAAGTGGTACATTATATATGCGATTTAAATATAGTACTCACTCTTCTTTAATTGAAAGCACTAATAGGACTTTAAATTTAAAAAACAATAATCAAACAGGTGCTAATTTTACAATGGTAGTATCTGGGTTTTAATAATAGGGGGATAAGATGACCGAGTTGAGTAAAGGAAGTAAGTTTACCATAAGTATAGAAACTGCTGCTAGTATAGCAGTTACAATAGCTTTAGTAGTTGGTATGTGGTATACGCTACAAGCAGATATACAACTAGCAAAAGAATTACCAGAACCAGAAGTATCACGTATGGAGTACGATCTTAAAGATCAAATGGTTCGTGATTCAATTATGAATACAGAAGAAAAAGTATCAAAACTTGAAGAGAAAGTAGATTCGGTTAAAGACGATACACAGATGATTAATAAAACTCTACTTAATATGAACAACAAATAGGATGTATGATGAAAAAATATATTACATTACAATTGCTTTGGCTTGGATTAGTTTTATTTCCATCGTCATTGCAATCGCAAACAGTTAATTTAGATAGTTTTCAAGGTATACAGCTAATGAAAAATGAGTTTTGTGCCGTCATAGAAGTTAATGCAAGTTGGAATTATCGAAATAAAGTAGCTTTAGAGAAACTAGAAGGATGTTATACTGGATATATAGATATATCTAATAAAGATATTGGTGCAGTAATACAGAATGAATTAAACATTAAAGTAGTGCCTACAATTATTATCTTTGAATATGGTAAAGAGGTTAAAAGATTTGAAGCAGACCTAAGTATGAAGTTTGGAGAAGATGAAATACTTACAAAAATTAAAGATGAAATTCAGAATTTAAAAAATATTGATTAATAGATTAAAATATTAGTAAATTTAGTGAATATAATAACAAAATAAAGGAATACAATGGCTAAAGAAAAAAAAATAGACCTTAAAGCAGTTGCAATGCAAGAAATGGAAACATTAGTAGAGCAACATAATGAATTAATAAAAACAATTCAGGAACAGCAAGGCAGACTAACTGAAGTAAAAAACATGTTAGTAGAAAAACAAGGATACTTAAAAGGCCTTGAAGACTGCGACGCAAATTGCGATAAAGATGCCTAACTTAAATTTAATAGGCACACTTATTGACAAGGTTGCACACAATGTTGATAGATTCACTTTAGACAAACAAGAAAAAGCTGAGCTTATAGCAGAAATAAACAAAGCTCAGTTAGAAGTTAATAAAGTAGAAGCAGGTCATAATTCAATATTTGTGAGTGGATGGAGGCCCTTTACGGGCTGGGTTTGCTCATTTGCATTGGCTTATCATTTTATATTGCAACCCTTACTAACTTTCATACTTTACGCTAATGGTGTTGAAATGTTGTTGCCTGTATTTGATATGGGTACACTTACTACAATACTTCTTGGCATGCTCGGGTTAGGCGGGATGCGTAGCTTTGAGAAAGTAAAGAAAAAAAACTAGGAGAACTTTTTGAAAATAACTAAACGTGGTATTATAGTACCAGATACGCATTTTCCATTACAGGATGATGCGGCGATGGATTGTGTTGTACAAGCAATAAGAAAAATTAAACCAGATGTTTTTGTTAATCTAGGAGATGTAGGAGAATGGGAATCTGTATCGGCATGGAAGTATAAGGATAAGAAATTACCGCCGCTAGAGTATGTAATACCTGTTGTAGACGAAGAAATAAGATTAGTTAACGAACAAATGGACATTTGGGATGAAGTTCTTAAAGAAGTGGAATGTAAAGAAAAGTATTTATTACAGGGTAACCACGATCTTTGGTTGGATAATTTTGTTAATAAGTATCCTTATATGGATAAGTACGCATTTTTTAAGGCGTGCAAAATAAAGGAAAGAGGGTATAAGTATACTGAATATAATTTACCTATACAGATTGGTAAACTCACTTTTTTTCACGGTGCTTTTGCAACTACATATCATGCGAAAAAGCATCTTGAAGCTTATGGAGAGAATGTAATATATGGACATACTCATGACGTACAAAGACATACACAGACTAAACTAAATGGTACTGTTGCAGCTTGGTCTATGGGATGTTTGAAAGATATGTCACATGAAAGTAATAGATGGTTAAAGGGACGACTACATAACTGGGTGCATGCGTTTGCAATTGTAGACTGGTATAGCAATGGAGAGTTTAAAGTGGAGGTCGTAGAAATAAAAGATGGAATAACAAGTGTATGGGGGGAATTAATAGATGGTACAAATAATAAGTAGTAATGGAATAGGCAATACTTGGAACTCAGATGCAGATGTAAAACCTAACGATAGAAGAGACCATAACCTTAAAAAAGGTACAGTTAAAAAAACTTCTAAGGGAAATAAGAAGAAATAATGCCTAAGCAAGTAGCAAATATAGAAAACTTTAGTGGTGGGTTAAACAATAAAACAAATCCAAGAGATATAGAAGTAAATCAATTTCAAAACTTAGATTCATTAAGTGTTGAAACTCCAGGTAAGTTAAAAGTTATGGGTTCTATTGTTCAGGAAGTATCCAAACTTAATAATGTTATCACTGGAGGAACTATCAATCATGGTAATGGATTATTATACTTAAAAACAGATAGAGATTTAGGCAGTAATGCCGAAGAATCTACTGAGTCGTTTTTTGTTAATGATACTCAAGCAAAAACTGTTAAAATATTTGATTATACAGATAATGCTTATGAATCAGGAGAAGCAATATCTTTAGCAAAAGTAGGTGGAACTGCTGTAGCCTCTAAAGTAGATTATTTACCTATAGATGGTAATGTTTTAATATCTCCTTATGGTTCGTTTAATAGTAATAATGTTCCTAAGTGGTATGGACATATTGATAGAGAGTATGATTTAGGAGTATCAGCTGCTGGTAGTAACTTAAATAATATAAAACATAGTTACGATGGATATTATGTTGATGATATGTTTTTAGCACCAGTTAAAGGTAGAGAAGCAACTTCTGGGGATTTACATGATTATGACTTTAGTAAGGATATGCTATCACAAAGATATTCTGAAACTCTAAAATCAGAAATTGTATTGAATTCTTCTTCTCCTACAATAAGTTTTAATTCAACTGGAAGTTCTGCAATCGGTGCTTTAAATCTTGCCTACGGAGATATTATGAATGTACTAGATAATCACTCTGAATATAGTTCTCACTTTGGAACAATGCGTATGTATGCATGGTTTGACCAACAAACTACAAATGCAGATATTGGTGATGGAACTATAAAAGTATATAAATCAGCTATTAACACAACTGGTATTTATAAATATCATGAATTATACGCTGCTATTGTTTATGAAGATGGAGAGTCTTATCCAGTTCATATTGGAACAATAGCACAACCAACATTAAGTGCAAATTATGAAAGAGATTTATATTTTGCTTTCATAGGGAGACTTCCTAATAATCCTAGACAAAAAGGTATGAAGATTTACTACGCAGAAAGCGAAGAAGACATACATAGTAATGCTAACTATGGGTATAGTAAAAAAAGACATGGGGTAAAATATTTATTCTGTGAACTTGATTATGAAAGAGGAATAAGAATGGGTGGTACAGAAAACTATCTTCCATTTTCTATTCCAACTCAAGACGGTAATACTGCTTTAAATGCGAATACTAGTAGTAGTGGTGCATTTAATTATGTATTTCCTACTAATTATGTATATGGTGCATATGATAAACTTAATGGATCTAAAATTAATACTCTTCAACGCATATTTACAGAGCCTTGGATAAAAAAAGAACAGAATATTATTGGTAAACCAGGTACTGGATGGAAAACAAGCACTACGTTAAATAGAAAAGCTTATATAGGAAATGTATCTTATTCAAATGAAACTAATACAGAGTTAATAGAATCTCCCGATACAGTATTTAAGTCTTATGTAAATGAATTTGGTTACTTTGAATATAGCAGACGTTTAGAAGTTGAAATTAATGATGGAGATGGCATTGTTAAACTAGCNTCTTTAAATGGAAGATTGTTTGAATTTAAAACTAAAAAATTATATATAATTAATCTTACAAGAGATATCGAATATTTAGAAACAGAACTATTGTATAAAGGAGTTAATAAAGACTATCACGTATTAGATGGAGATAATTTTATTGCATGGTTTAATCAGTATGGAGTATTTTTATATGATGGAGAACAAATTCGTGAATTATTGTTGGATAAAAAAGGCCAAGAAAGATTAGAGGGATGGAAAGATAACTACTATCACGATGATGCTATAATAGGATATGAACCTCATAGCAAATCTATTATCATTACTAATAAAAGTAATCAGTCGGTATTATCTTTTGATATAAAATCACAAGCTTGGACCATAGGTTCTAAAAAATGTACAGATAAGGTTGCTACTAATTTTATAAATGACTCAGATGGAGAGTTAATAAATTACTCACAAAACACAAATGGAAATGTTAACACTGGAATACCGATACAATTTGATATATCGGCAACTGATACAAAAATAGCAATTCCAGGGAATGTTAATCCTTGGCCTAATGGAACTATATTATTACTTGATAGTGAAAAAGTTACAGTAGGTAGTCCAACATCAAGTGGAGCTGGATATGCTTTCATTACAATAAGTAGAGGAACAGGTAGCACTACTGCTGCTTCACATACGGGTGGTTCTACTATCATATATGTTGTAAATGTAGTCCAAATAGCTCTTTATAAGTGGAATAATAGCCCTTCAAGACTTTTACGTACCCATGAAATCGACGATATGGCACTAAAAACGAAGGATTTCACTTTTGGTGAGCCAAGTGTAGATAAAAAGATTGTAAGCGTGTATATAAGCTATAAAAACGGTAATGGTGTTACTTTATATGGATTTTCAGATGGGATAGAAGAAAAATTAGCTGATTTAGATGGAAGTTTAGAAACAAGTTATAAAACCTTACATTTAAAAATTAAAGATATAAAAGATGAGTTTGCTGATTCTAATGCGTTTAATGCAATTAAAAGTTTTGGATTGAGGTTAGATGGAGCAAATATAGAAGAAGATTTTGAAATAAATGATATGCAAATAATATTTAGACCGAAAGCAATAAAATAATGAATAAAATAATGAATAAATTGAGACAAATAGAAGAACATCACGATGTTCCTCTAAAAGTACAACGAAGTGCACCATCTAACTCAGAAGGTAAAGATGGCGATAAAAAAATAGTAACGATTGTAGGAGAAAATCTTACAACTGGAGTATCAGAAGATAAATATTACTTATACCATAAAATTAATAAAGAGTGGTTTAAAGTAGAACTAGAGAGGGCATAAAAATGGCAAGAGGAATAGCACCAGTAACGATGGCTGATGATAGACAATCAATACAGACAAAAAACAAACAAGAAATTGATAAAATAGAAACTGATATTGGCTTAGACGCTTTAAAAGACCCAATTACAGGGATGGCTACTGTAATAGCAGATTCTGCGATACAAAGCAAGGCTTATAAAACAATAGGACAAAGTTTAGCTGAGTCTTCTTATTTATCAGAAAATGACGAAGGAGAATTTGAAAATAAGAAAAAATCTAAAGTTGGACAATGGTTACAAAAATCATTAAAAGGTTTAGTAGGTCCATCTCTTAGTGAAGAAATTGATACAATATCTAAAGAATCTTTAGGTGGGGTTAGTACAGAATTGGCGGCGATAGCAGCTGCAGCAATTAAACGTATCGAAGCTCTGTCGTTAAGTCCAGACGACAAAGACGGTAAATTAAAAGATATGGCAATATGGCTTACGGAACAAACCAAAATACCTATTAACAAAGATGGAACTAGAACTACTGACATACTACCTTTTTCAGAGTGGGAAGAAATTAATAATAAAGATTCAGAACCGACAGTAACAACAGATGAAATAATTTCAGATGTTAATGCAGCAGTTCGTAAAAATTATGACGGATTCGGCGTAGTATCTGACAATTTGTATCAATTCCCAAACAGTGATAAAGAAAAATACGGTGCTTATTATGCAACTATATATGGAGGCAATAAAGCCATGTCTTTAAGTCATATTAACAGACAATTAAATAAAGGTTATATAAATATGCCTGGTTCTAAAAGTGTCTTTGATAAAACTAAGTATTTAAATGAGGGATTTATGAGGGAATTAATTAGTGTAGGTTCTTTAGCACTTTACAATAGATTGTATAACGATGGAAAGCTACCTAATGTTAAAGGTCCTGAGTCTTATGATTTTTAGTGCTATTTTTAAAAAAAAAGAAGACCGATTTATGGATAAGCTTTTTGACCATATAAAAGAAAGAGAAGGATACAAGCAAAGCGTGTACTTAGATGTTTTAGGTAAAGCAACGTGTGGTATTGGACATCTTTTAAGTAAGGATGAAAAAGAAAAATATCCTGTAAAGTCTTTAGTTTCAAAAAAAGTTATAGATAGTTGGTTTAAAAAAGATATTAAAACTGCAATGGACGCATCTAATACACAAATGAAATTATTAGAATTAATAGATGAAGATTTTAAAATAGCTTTAATATCTGTTAATTACCAATTAGGTACTAGTTGGCATAAGAAGTTTCCGATGACATGGAAGTTATTAAAAGCAAAGCATTATGATGATGCTATAAAAGAATTATTATATAGAAACCCACCAGAAATGGACCCTTCTACATGGAAAGAACAAACTCCAGTAAGAGTTGAAGACTTTGTAGAGGCAATAGAGAGAATTAAGGAGATAGCGTAATGGCTCAAGATAAAAAGAAAAAAGGAACAGGAAGAGATTTAATGATGGGATTACCTGGTCAAGCATATTTTGGAGATGACCCAATATTAGAAGGAACAGGTCAACCAGGAGAATTAGCTAATACTCCTGCAACACCCGATTCTGTGTTTTCACAAGAACAAAAAATGCAACAAGAAGGAATAAATCAAGACCCTGCGTTAGAAGGTACAGGACAACCAGGTGAATTATATGGTACGCCCGATGAACCTAGCGAGCAAATGATACAAGATATGGAAGAAAAAAGAATTATATCTGAAGGTGGAGAATCGTTTCAAGAATTTCAAGATCAAAACATGGAAACACCAGCAGAGTATATTCATAGAATGCAAGCTGAAACAGTGTATCATATGCATAGAAAAAAAGATTTTGAACTTAATAAAGATATAAATTTTGATTACTACCTTAACAAAGGGTGGAATTTAACAAAAAGATTAAATAACGAAAATGACAAAACATACAGTTAAGGAGTAATATTATGCCATGGGTAGGAACAGCAATTTCATTAGGAACTTCAGCGTATTCTTATTGGAAAGATCAAAAAGATACGCAAGATATAATTGACAGGGTGAAACCTAGTACAGATAGAGCTTTAGATGCTATTAATAGAGGAATGGACAACACAAAAGATTTTTACGGTAGTCAAGAAAGAACAATGGATACAGATGATTCTATTTATATGAATGACTTAGAAAGCAAACTAAAATATAATACCAATCAAACTGCAGAAAGTACTAGAGGTGTTGCTAATATGCAGTATTCAGCTGGAGCAGAATCAAAGTATGAAATGGCTACAAATGAAGCTAACATTGGGTTTGGTAGAGAAACACAAATGCTTTCTCAAGCTAAGTCACAAAGAAAACAAAGTTTGCTGCAACGTTTGTATGATTATGATGCAACTAGAAATCAAGTTATTTCATCAGCAAATCAAGCAGGCTATCTTTCTGCTGGTCAAAGTGATGACCCTGGTTATCAAAAGTTAATACAACAAGCTAGTTCAATAGTTTAAAAAGGAGACAGAATGAATATTTACGATGTAGTAACGCAAAGAAGAAAAGCTTTTAGGGATATGTTTGTAGCTTTAAAAGATTTTGCAGAGCCAACAGAACGAGAAAAAATGGCAACACAACATGCTATTAATATGAGAGAAATGGCTCAAAGAGCAAAACTAGACTTAGAAACTGATATGATGAAATCTACTCAAGGCTTTGTTGAACAAATGAAGTTAGATGGTATAGAGTATGATAGAGACATTGAAAAACTAGGCCTTAGCATGCACGCACAATTAACACGAGACAATCAATTACATAACAATGCTCTAGAACTAGAAAAACTGCGTGTTTCAAATGATACGACGGCTGCTGGGACACTTAGAAAGCAGACTAAAACAGATTTAGTAGAAGCAGAAAATAAAGTTAAGAACGATGCATTTATAGCGTATTCTGGAGCAAGTGGTACACGTACTGCTGCAGGGTGGGAGGCTTATTCACAACAATTGAGTACAGCTACTCGAGGTGATAACGATGAAAAAAGAGATTTTCAAATGCCCGACCCTAGCTTTAGAACATTTTTTGCTGAAGTGGGAACAGGAGCATGGAAAGGTGGAGTTGGCGTTTCAACACTTGGAATNNTCGGTGGACCACCGATTGCAGCAGTAGGTGGTGTATTAGGTGCTGTAGGAGGTGGTATTAAAGGTGCTTATGACTACACTGTGGGTAGAGGCGACATTACTAATCTTCAACCTGCTTTTGGGTGGGTTGCTAAAGGTTCAAGCGATATAGCTCATACTGGTCTTTTTGAAAAAGGTACTTATAGAGACGATGAAAAAAAACTAAGAGCTAAGAAAAAAGAAGACGGTCGTACCGCTATGTTTAGTGATGAAGATATTGAAGATATGATTAGTAGAATGGAATATCAAGATTACGACGCAACTATAGCTTTTGAAATGTGGTATCCCGAAGGAGTACAAACAGCCGACGGAATGCAATATGCACTTGGTGGCTTAGATCTTGCAATAAATGCTAACTACCAAGAGGATTATTCACATATGTTTCCATGGATGGGATCAAAATCAGAGCAAGAAGCGAAAAAAGATACAGTTAAACTTAAAATGCCTAGAAATATGTTATCTGAAAAGAACTCTGCTATGTATGGAAATTATCGTTTAATTGAACATACTTTAAACAATTCTTTAAGTGATAAAACTATAGCACTGGTAGGAATACAATTAGGTGCAGAAGCAGAAAATTTGCTAAAACAAAAGCAATATCAAATGAAGGCTAAGAAAAAACATTATGAAGACTATTCGACGCAAAACGACGCCGACATAAGAAACGGTGGAGTAGTAGACTTGTCTGACCATGAATATATTATAAGTAAAGCTAATACTACAGTAACAACTATTGGACAATAATGAGTAAAGAATACTACATGAAATTAGCTTCTAGCGGAGCTATAACTGAAGCTCAATTAATGCAATCTATGCAGGCAATGTATAGAAGCAATCCTCGTAACTTTACTATGGAAGAAGTTGATTATCTAGAAAAATATAACGAACAAGTTAATCAAGCTTTTAATAGAAATATGGAAGCTGAAGATGGTAAAATACTTGAAGGCGTTAATCAATTTATATCAGGTGTTGTAGAAGGGTTTACTACACTTGGTTGGGCAGACGAAACAGATAAGCAAGGACATGCATTGGCTAATAAAATAGGTCACTTTATCGGTTTTGCTCCAGATATTATTGCTGGAGTAGTAACAGGTGGTCTTTCAGCGTCATTAACAGCAGCGAAACTTGGTGGAAAATTAGGTACAAAGCATATGTCTAAAGCTGCTAAAAAGAAATTAGGCAGTAGCATTGCTAAGCAACAAGCTAGAAATGATAATCTTCAAGATAAAATAGGTCAAATACAGCAAACAGCTGGTGCATGGGGTAAAGAAAAAATACCATTTTTAGTTACTGAAGGTGAAGGTGGTTCTTTAGCACTAAGGTCTGTTCCAATGAGAGCTGCTGATTATCTTTTAGGTCAATCAAAAGCTAAAGCAGGTGCAATGGGTATAAATGCAGCTAAATATTTTGGTAAACACGGTGAAATTGCTTCAGATATATTAATTGATAAAGGTGTTCATCTAGGTCTTGCTTTAGGAGTTTCTTCTATATGGGAAGGACCTAAAGCAGCTTCTGAAGCTGCAGTACATGGAACTATTGCTGGTATTGTATTTGGTGGTGTTGGTAATTATATGAATTTTGGTAAAATGTTAAGTAGTAGTAATTCTCTTGTCAGGAAAAATGGAGAAACTTTATTACGTGATAAAGCTGCTAAAATAAGTAGAGAAGGTGGACAAGCACTAGATTTCCTTGTAAAAGGTACTGCTGGTGCTTCATATACAGGTTTTATGGCCAAGGATGCTCCTTTACCAGACCAAGTTTATGAATTGATGCTAGGGTTCTTCTTCGGTGCTTCATCACGACCATGGGCCGAAATTCAACGAACAAAATTGGTTAATCAACATAGCAAAGAAATCTTTGAAGAAATGACACCTTATATAGCAATTGATAAAGCTACGGGAAAACCTGTATGGAATGAAAGTACTGGTAAACGAGAATTAACACCTATAGAAATTGAAGAGCTAAAAACTTTATCAAAACCAGGTGTAGAATTAGATAAATTTCAAGAAAAAAAATTAGATGATTTGCGAAATAAACAGTTTGAGTTTGATAAAAAGAATAAAGAAAACGAAGATATCATTGGAGTTATTCCAGTCGATATAACTACTTTTGATTTTTATAAAGAAGCGCATCCTCAAGTTCAAGCTGAATTAAAAAAATTCGAAGGTAGAGTTTTACAACAAGTGTATGAAAGAAATATGGAACCATGGGATATACTTTTAAAGAAATTATATGAAAAATCAGAAGAAAGTGTTGAGATAAAAGAAAAGTTAACAGAAATAGATTTTAGTGCTCAATTAATTAAAATTAGAAATGATATAATGGCAGAAAGAAAAAGAACAAATCTAGAAGAGCAAATTGAAGGAACAGTTCTTACGAGTGGAGAATTATCACAAACAGTTGATAAAGATGGTAATGTAGAGTTTTCTTATATCCCAGGTGGTCCAAAATGGAAAAGACCTGCTATTGAAGAAGCAAAAGATACTTTGTTTGTTTATGCAGACAATGTTAAGGGAGATACAGTATCTGAAGCTTCTACAGAAGCTCGTGGATTAGATAATAGTACTTTTATTAGAGCTAATAACTCTAAAACTGAACAATGGACAGATAAAACTTTTAAAGAAAATAAAAAATCTATTGATGAAGATATTACTTTAATTGAACAAAAGATGAAAAAAGGTAATTTTGATATGATCGCCATTATGGATGTACCTATTAATATTGCTACTAATGCACCAAAGACAGCAAAATATTTAGCTAAAAAACTAGGAACACTTAGAAAAACACATGGATTTAAAGGAATAAAAGTTTACTCTGGTGGAGCTACAGGGGCCGATAGTATATTTAATAATATTCTTGCTAAATATAATATTAAAGTAACGCATTATTATGGAGAAGGTGGTAAAAAACCTATAAAAGGTAATACTGAAATTAGCAAAGATGAATTAAGAGCCGCCGATGAACACATATCTAAAGCTAATGATACATTAGACAGAGATATAAGCAAACTTTCTGATTATTCTTTAAACTTATTAAGAAGAAATTGGTTTCAAATAAAAGATGTAGACCAAGTTATTGCTATTGGTCAAATTGAAAAAAATGTAGTAGATGGAGGCACTGCTTGGGCTGTGCAAATGGCTATTGATGCAGGTGGTAAAGAAGTTCTTGTTTATGATGTTATAGCAAAAAGATGGAATAGATGGGATGCTGACAGAGGAATATTTAAACCAACGGATTCTATTCCAACACTAGCTAAAAGTTATGCTGCAATAGGTTCTAGAAAAGTAGGACAAGAATATGTAGGTAAGACTAAACTTACAGAGTCGTGGAAAGCTGCTGAAGGAGCAATTGAAGAATTAATAACATATAATTATGGTGATTCAAGAAATCCTTATCCAGAACTTACTGACACCATTGTAACTTCAAGAAAAATAAAAAATAATCCAAATCGTATTAACGACGATGATTCAGTGAGAACTGGTAGAGCTGAGTTTGACGAAGAACCTGGAGAAGAGTTTAGTACTAGAGATGGTAATACCGATATTGAAGAACACTTACAATACAATGCACCAGAAATTAAAACTCAAATAATAAAAAAACTTAAAAAAGAAGCTTGGAACGCTGAAAGTAAACAAGAATTTTTAGATAAAGTAACTCCAATATTAAAAGATATGGGTGTTGTTGCTGATTTAGAATCAGCATTAAGTAAATATTATAATTTCCATGGAAATAGTATGACAGAACCTACCATGGCAATAGCTATTACTGTAGTGGAACAAAAACCCAATAAAAAAGGTAAGGTTTATCCTAAATGGGATGCAGTAGATATTATTGCAACTCCTACTACAGATAGACAGGGTAAATCATTACTTGAAAATAGACCAGAAAGTATTACTAATTTAGCTTATGGTAGAAAAGTTGCTTTTTATATTGATTATATAGACCAACAAGGTCAAAAAAGTTATTATACAAAAGATTTTGATGATTTAAACTTTGGTAATCGAGGTTCAGATTATCATTTAGGATTTACTCCGTGGAATATACAGAAAATAAATGATGTATTACGAAATAAAGAATGGATAAGTAAAGCTTTTCCCGAAGAAGTATATACACTTAAATCAGGAGAAGAAGTAAATACTGTACCAGGAGCTTATATATTTACACTACCTAAAGATAAAAAAACTATGGAAATTAGAAGGATTCCATGGCAAACAGTAACTTCGAAATTACCTAATCACATACCAAAGTCTTTAATAAATTCAATAAGACAATCTCTTATGGATACTTATAGAGCAAATGGCGGTAGAGTATTAACAGCTTCACCGTTTTTTAATAATGTTATAACTGACATGGGTGGTAAAACTCAAGGAATACAAAAAGATAGAAGGTTTCCAAAACAAAATCGTCAAAGTTTTTTTGCTGAAAATAAACGTGCTTTAGAATGGGGAAATGCAGAAAATAAAAAAAGACTTGAAGAACAAATTATGTCTAACATGATATATGAATTACAGGAGCATGGATTTTTAAATAAAGATTTATCAAAAGTTAACAGAGATATGTACGCAGAAGCATTAGATGCTTATTACGAATTACCACCTATTACAAATATTCAACAATGGAATAAATATAGAGCATTATATAGAGGTAATGGTAGACAGCTTAGTAATGAAGAAGTATTTAAAGCTTTAGGAAAAGATACGTTGAGAGCTATAGCAGTAGAAGATATCGAAATATCAGATATAGAGTTTCTTGCTGAAAGATTAAAAGTGTCTGAAGGAGAAGTAGAGTCTTATATAAGTAATATAGCTAACACTGATGGTGCTATTGGTGCTTCTCATAAGCTAATGAAATATATAGGTAAAGACACTGAAACACCAGGAAGAAGTTCTGTTAAGCCTGTAATTGTAAAATATGGTGAAGTAGATGGTATTGGTTTAATTTTAGGTAAAGCTGGTATGTTTTCAGTATCAAAAGAATTAAATACATGGATGGAGTCTAAAGGATATGATTTAATTATTAGAAAGTCTGCTTTAAAGGGAGATGCTCGAGTTGACATTGGACGATTAAAAACAGAACAAGATAAAGATAATCCAAGTGAATATATTTATGGCGAAGAAATAGAAGCGCAGCCTTTTGATTTAAATCCATCAGATATTCGTATTATTGATAGTGAAATTGAAATGTCTCAAGAAAGAGGAACAAAAAATATTAGGTCGCACAAAGGTGTTTGGAATAAAATAAATAATAAATTCGGTGAACCTTTTCAAGAAGCTTGGAATAGATTAATAGATAAACAATTAAATCCAGACCCCGATTTTGATTCAGCTGTTGACCCAAAGTCGTATGTTTCTAGGCCAGAACAATCTTTAATAGATGGTACAATAAAAAGCAATCCTAATAAAATTACTAGCGATACTATTGATAGATTGAGTACACATAAAATACAAGAGGTTGTTAATAAACACGCTGATACTGAACTGATGATAGATATTGTTAAGGCTATCATGGGTTATAGTGGTAGAAAAACTAATTTATCTGATATTTTTGAAAAAGCTCAAGATCAAACCCACAATCTTCAAGAAAGAAAGATAATGCAAGATGTATTGAAGCAACTAGATTATAATCCAATATATATGTCAAGAGCTGATGTAGCACCTTATATAGAAACTACTATTAAAAATTATTTATTTGCAAGATTTCAAAGACCTATAGTTGAACGTGGATTTGATTATACTAGAAGTCATTCTGCTGAAGAAATTTTCATAAACAAGAATCCTGAACTATTTAAAGATGGAAGTAATGATAAGTTCTTTTTAAATGAAGGACACAGAACTGATGAAATTATAGTTAGACAAACGGATGGTAGTACTAAATATATGGAATTGGGTAGAGCTTTTGACCTATACAATGGAACAGCCCTTGATAAGAATGGAAACGTAGTAAAAATAGGTAAAAAAGCAAAAGAATTGCTTTACCAAGACTTACATTATGTTATTACAAGAGCTCCTCAAGCTGGTAATAGTGGAATGCAATCTCTTCTATTTTCAGGATTTACTGGAGTAGAGGGAAGAGGTTACATATCTAATGCAAAAACTTATAGAGATTTAAACGGAATGGACGTAGATATAGATGCTGTATCTGGATATCAGTCATTGGAATGGGCTATAAAAGAAGGATTTAAAAATCCAGAAGTAGCAAATGAATTGGTAGGTAAAAAAATGATGGATTTAGATGTTTACAATACTGGTAAAGAAGCTAATTCTCTTAAATTAAAAGAAATATTAGCACAAAATTTAGGTCTTATTGATGGAGAAGTTAATGGGAGTTTATTAAATTTTTATTTTAAATCTAATCCTAAATATGTTGATATAGATAAAGCAGCTGTTTCAACAATATTTCATCCTTGGTGGAGAATGGAACAAGGAAAAGAATCTCAAATAGGTAAAGATAATATTGGTATAGTTACAGATAACTTAACTTACTTTAGTCAATTAGCTACTTCCATAGAACAGTATGGACCAAAAAAATATGATTTACTTTCTGGTTCAAAAGAAACAGAAGGGTATGAAATAGATTTAAGAAAAACATTTGATAGCCCTACTCTTTCATCGGACCGATATGCACCTTATGTATCAAGTTATGTAGGAAAACATAAACTCAATATTACAGATTTTTTAACTGAAGCAATGCATTCAGGGATAGCAAGTTCCGTAGATGGTTCTAAAAATTGGATAAATAGACCAGCAGGTGGCTTTATAGATGAAGTATTTAATACTGCGTTTGTAATTAGAGATATAAAAACTGGTAAAGAACAAGAATTTGAACCAGGGTGGACAATTCCTGAATCATTTAGTTCTTTAATGGGAGGAAAAGACGGAAAAGTACAAAAAGATTATATTTTTACATCTGAAAAAGATTCAGGAGGAACACCAGTTCGTGCTTCTTCAAGAAAGGTAGACGAAAACGGAAGACCAGAAAAACAAAGAGCTGAATATGGCAAATATGTAGAACCGTATAATATGAACAATGCAAGCGATAAAGCAGAAGCAACAAAAATTATACAAGAAATTGTACGAGAACCTGCAATGAATAGAGCAAATATATTGAATAAAGTTGGGTTTAAAGAAGAAATATTAGAAACTCAAGTAGAGGGAATGCTTAGTGATTTAGAGGCATATTACAATCCAATAGAAGCCGTAACACCGCTTGAGGTTACAGATGTAGTTAAGACAAAAACAGTAAAAGGAACACAAGCAGTAGAAACAAAAGGGTTCCCTATCGAAGGTAAAACAATTCCTAACAATAGAGAGTTATTTATTCTAGGTTTTGATTTAAACCAAGTAGAGTTTGGCTATCTTGCTACAAATTTACCTGAAAAACCTATGCTAGTATTTAAAACTAATCTTGAAAATATAACTAGTATATCTACTGGTGTAGACCCAATGAATACTTTAAGGTCAATGAGAGCAATGAATGGCTCTATGTCACAAAAAAGAAATAAAAAAGACCATACTGCAGCTTCTATGAACTGGAATGCAAAAGATTATCTTGACTCATTTAAAGATCATTCTGGTGGATTATCTAAAACATGGAGTACTAAGCAAGCTGAAATAGTAGATGGTCATGGAAGAGATGGTCTTGACGTAAATATAGATTTATTAAAAAGTGTTGAAAAAACTTCTGACCAACAATTAACTGATGTTTTAGATGTGTATGAAGCTATAGTTAAAAATAATCCATGGTACGTAGAATTAATTGAACGAGGATGGTTTAAAGAAGACCCTTTATTAGCTGGAATTGTTCAAGATAAAGTATTGACTGAGCAAGGATATGATGCTACTAAGTTTAGAGACAGAAAAGATATGCTTAAAAAGATTTATTCGAGTGATGTACTTTCAGATAAACAATTATTTAAAAGTATCACAAATTTAACTCATCATGTAAACAGTATAAGACAACAACTAATTGTAATAGATATGGTAAATAAAGTATTAAGTGATGCTGGTTTATCAAGCGAGTTAATTAAAGATAAAATAGGTGAAGTAATAGAGATAGCTTGGGAATTAAAAACTAAAGACCAACTAAAACGTAATATAGGAATAAAATCGGGTGATACTGATGTTAAAGATTCAAGACTTAATAAACTGGTATTTAATTATAAAGAAGGCGTATTAGATAACTATTACTTTAATGCAGCTGGTGAAAAAGTTGTAGATAAAAGTTTAGGTATGATGACCTTAAGTATTTACGACAAAGGACTTGAAACAGTTGAGTCTTATGATAATACATTAGGTTCTAACGAACCAGTTAAGGAAAAAACTGTAGCTAGACATAAAGTTATAGAGCAAGAGTTTTTAGATAATCCTGATATATATAATGCGCTAGAACAATTGTTTGATTTTTCTATGCTTTCTTCTCATATAGGTGGTGATATTCATAGAAATAAACTTAATCATAGTTTAACATATGAATACCTACATAAGGATTTAGTAAAAGATAAAGATGGAAATCTTACTCCCCAAAGCGAGTATAAACGAAAACAAAGAGAGCTTTCTTTACGAAAACAAGTAAAATTAACGGACTCTAAAGAATTTATAGTATCTCAAAAAGAACTTAACTTTATTGATATTCCTTATCATGAAATGATACAAAAACGTATAGAGGAATTGTCTGGTGTAGATAAAAAATATGGTACAGAATCATTAGCAGCTTATAAAAGTATGATATCTGGGAAAAATCAGAATCTTATAAAAGCTGTTCAAAAATGGGAAGATATAACTACCATTCGTGGTGGAAAATTAATTGAAAGACTTTCATCTATAAATCCATCTAATCTTAAATTGTTTTATGATAATTCTTATAAATTTTGGAAAGAATTAAATTCTAAAAATTTAATGGATGAAATGTTAGTAAATCTAGGTGATGTAGGTCAAAACCCTAACAACCCAGTATCTTCATATGTCTTAAATCAGCAATTAAAAAATAAATTTAAAGAAGAAAATAGTAGAAAAAATCCTCTAGAAAAAGAAGACCCAATTTTATTAAGCAAGGCAGTTAAAATTAAAGATGTAAAAGAAGACAATATAAACCTAAGAAGTAAAGATGGAGAATTTCAAGTTGCAGCTAAACTTTATCAAAATAAAGAAACTGGAAAAAATGAAATTTACTTTTCAAGCGCAGCTATAAGTGAATCTTTTAAGAAAAAATCTTGGAAAAACCCTAAAGTATCTGGTGTTAAGCCTATTCCTATTGACTTTACTAGCGAAAGTCAATTTAAAGAATTTGTTGTATATCACGAGTTGTCTCATTTTTTACATCCACAAAAATTAACTGAAAAAACTTCTGTATATGAAAATAGAATGAATCGTATTGCATTGAAAAGTTTATTTCAAAATAAATTAAATAAAAAACAATTAGAAGTTTTAGAGTCAGAAAACTTTTTAGATTGGAGAACAAACAATGTTAAAGATTTTAATATTCTTTCAGTTAATGAAAAAGGATTAATTTCTTTAGAGTATGATAAAGCACAAAATACATCTAACGCAGAAACTTTAATTCGTATTAGAGAAATAGAGTTAAAAGAAACAGTGTTGGATAACATTATTTTAAAAAGTATAGAAAAGAAAATTAAGAAAAAGACATATATTAAAAATGACATGACTAATGAAGCATTAGATGCTCTTTCGGAAAGATATTCTCAAAGATCGTTAGACGATGAAGTTTTTGAACCTCCAAAAAATACTGAAGATTGGGCAAAAACATTAGATGAGCCTGGACCAAGTATTAAAGAAGTACAAAAAATGGTAGAAAATTATGAAGGACCTTTAGAAAAAGGACCAACCGAAGAAGTACAAATTAAGGAAAAAATTGAAAAAAATGTAGTAGAGATAGAAAAGGTTTTAAAAGTACCTACTAAGAAATTAGAATCAAAAACTTTAAATGAAGCAATAGAAAAATTAATAGAAACTAAACATGAACATTCAAGATTGGAACCTAAAGAAGTTACTTCTAGCAAGAAAGAAGGTTTTGAAGTTAGTACAGCTGGAGATAAGCTTGGAAAACAATTTAGTGCTCTTAATGCAACTTTAAAAGATGGAAGAACTGTTGAGTTAGCATATCAACAAGCTAAGGGATATAAAACAATCGGAGAAGGTAAGGGTAAGGAAGCTCTTAATCCTGAATTTGATTACTATGGTACTTATAAAGAACTTTGGAATAGATGGGCTAAAGAGAATCCTAAAAAGATTAAAGAGTTAAGTGATTATTTACTAGATAATAATATTACAAGTTTAAAAGATAGTAAGAATTTTAAGAACACTCCAAACAATCAGGCAAAAGCTTTATCTGAGATAATTACTACGTTCAGAAGAAAGCAAAGAATTGATTCAGATAGAAAAATGATGAATACTATGAATAACCTTAAAAGAGAAATACAGAAAAAATCAGATGAAAAAATTATAGACGAACCAGCTCTTAAAGAACCTAAAGTTGTTGAAAAAGAAGTTATTATCCCCAAAGAATCAATAAAGGTTGAGTTGGAAGAAGAAGTTATAAAACCAGCTGATGTACCTCTTATTGGTGACCCAATTACAGAACAAGGTAATGTTAAAAAACTAATTGCTAAATTGACTAAAATGCAAAAAACAAAAGAACAAGAAGATTTATTAAATGAAATAATGGATATTTTTAGAAAGAAGAGTAAGGATAATACAATTGATATTGACCAAGAAGATATTCTTGCACTGAGTGATTTTTTTAGTAATCAAAAATCGAAAGAATTAAATGAAGGCCATTCTATGAAATTATTTGATGTCACTCCTCAAAATTTAGAAAAATTTGTAGACATGGGTAAAGACCTTAATGATTTTAGTTATGCAAAAAATAAATTTATAGAAGAAATGAAAGAAAGTGGAGATTTGTTAGATAATATGGCACCTTCTGTTAAGTCTAGTGTATTAAAAGAATTAGAACCAATGCAAAAAGTATTAACATTAGATGATGTTCAAAAAGAAGCTGGTAAACATAATATAGATATTGATTCTCCAGATTACATGACACCGTTAATGAAAGCTAGAATGGAAGAACTCGTGGATGTACTTACATCAGACCCTAGGTTAGTTCAAGATTTCCAACATGAATTTACTGCTGTTTCTGCAGCTCTTGGTACTCAAGGTAAAGTGCTTTTAGGTAAAGCGTTTGAAAATATGAACGTTAATGACATGAAATGGTTTACAAGATACTTGAAAGATGCTTACGACCCATCTATAGGACTTATAGAAAAAATTAAGTTGTACGCTAATATAGTAAATAAGAATTTTAATGATGCTGACTTGGGTATGGAATCAGCAGAAGAAGCTCTTAAGAAATTTAAAGGAATAAAAGGTATTTACCATATAATGTTTACAAGAACTATTGGTGAATCAATTTTAAAAAGACACGAGCTTTTAAGATTCCAAGAAAGAAACGTAGCCGTAGCCAAAGAAGGCCCAGATGGTGCTCCTGCATTAAAATCAATTATAAAGCCTACATCTACATTAGAATTAATTAGAGATTATGTTGATTTTGGTAAAACAAATAATACTGCTGCAACAGCTATGTTTAAGGAATTATATTCTTCAAGTTTTGATTTCTTACAAACACAAGACAAACACCTAGCTAAAGAGTTAGAGTCTATTTTTGAAAATGCCGTTAGATTAAGAGAATTTAAGAATATTGAAGAAAAAACAGATGGTGTAAGTGCAGAAGGAAGTTCGTGGTATACAATACAAAAAGAGTTTGCTGATATATATTTTAAAAGTTTAGAAGGCCAAAAGTTTGAAATAAAAGATACTGATTCTAAAGAAGGAAAAACTATAGATAAGTCAGCATTAGAAATTGCTGAAATTATCAATGAAAGACTTACTACCTATTTAAAAGAAATATCAGACACATTTATTACCAAAGGTATGGAAAAAGTTATGGATGCTATGGGTGAAAAGGTTGTAGGGTATCGATTGACTAATGCATTTATGGGAGATATGATTCGTAACGATGGTTGGTTAAGTAGACAATCTATGCAAAATTTTCTTTCTAAACAGAAACTTCAAGCTGGTTCTTCTATGCATGAGCAATTATTAAAAGCTCCAGGGATAAATCAGTTAAACTTTTTGCAACATCATTACAATATTTTAGTACAAGCTGAAAGTTTATTTGGAAAAAATTTCAAAACAAATCCTAAAGCAATAGACTGGAGAGAAAATATTAATGATACTCGTCCTCCAAAAGTTGTTGAATTAATAGAAGATGCAGCTGGATTACCTAGTTTCTTCTTTCCTCACAATGGAATGTGGGATATATCTGGTAATCAACAAGAAGTTTCAAAGGCTTTAAAAAGAAATCTTAGAAACTATGAAAAAGGATTAGAAGATGGAACTGTTGGGTTACCTCAAAGTATTCAAGAAATGTTTACAAGAAAAGCTCCAGGTTTTGAGACTGTAGAAAAAGCTATTGCCAAGGCTGTTTCTCAGAAAGAGAGAAATTATACTCAATCTAGAATGTTTGGACAAACTACTGATGGGTCACTAGACACTACAACTTTTCAAAATATAGCTTATTCAAAATCTAAAGGAGAAATTGGACAATATATATCTGGTAGTTTAAATTCTAGAGGTGAAGATTTTCTACCGTATTATAGAATAGACAAAAGAGCTGTTGATGTTTATACTAACAATACAGTAAAAAATTATTTTGATAATCTTATTGGATTGAAATCCCAAATGCTTTTAGATGCATTTGAAAAGAAAAACGCATTAGGAGAACATACTGAAAATTGGTCTTCATTTATGAGAGATTCTTTAATTAATATGTTAGGATTTAATAGCTTTAGAGAGATTGGTATAGCGGGGATTACGCTGAAAGAACATTCATTTTTAGTAGATATTGTAAAAAACGATGAACTTCCTACTGATGATGTGGTGAGAAAAGTGTTGGGTAGAATGCCAGGAGTGGCTGAGAAGAGATTTTTGCAACAATTAGATGATTATGTAGCTCCTAATATGGACTGGATAAAGCAGCAAGATAGATCGATGACTGGGAAACAATTGCAGAAACTTATTGAAGAATTTAAAATGGATGGTATGAAAGAATTAGCAGACCCTAAAAATATAAATAAGATAAAAAGATATGGTACTGTATATAATTTCTTTAGTGAGGAGGGTATTACCAATAAAATAGAGAACTTAGAAGAAAAGCTAGGAGCTAAGTTTTTTAAAGGTAGATTGTCTAGAATAGACCACGAAGGAAATCGTGTTGATATGGAAGGTGCGGAAAGAAGAAATATGTTAGGGAATATGGCTAAGAACTTTAGTAACCTTGAAGGTAAGTTTCAGCTGCTATCTTTGCTAGCTCACCCTAAAACATTAATTACAAATATATATGGTGGTAATCAAAATACGTTAGCTGATAATGGTTGGGAAATATTTAGACAAGCTACTAATAGTAAGTTTTTAATAGATAAGATATTTAATAATTCTGAATTTAAGCATAAGGACCCTATAACTGGTAAAATAAAATCATTAAAAATTGATAGTAAAGAAAATCTTGATAAGTGGGTAGATTCTCTTGGTATTTTAGATAGTATGTTTTTACAAGAAGTTGGTATTAATAAAGATTTAAATAAGAGAGATTCTTCGGCATTTTGGAAAGAGTTTTGGAAAAGAATGACTACTAAACTTGAAAAAGAACCTAATAAGGAAAATCAACAAGTTTACAATAGATTGCATAAAGCAACCTTAATGGAATTAGCTAGAGAAAAGGGTATTGCAGATAATATTGTTAATAAAGGAGCTTCTTTTATGCAATGGTCTGAACGACATCTTCGTAGAACTTCGTTTTTAGCTAGTTATCTTCAAGCAAGAAGAAACTTACATCCATTAACTAAGGATTTACCGTTTGATTCTCCAGTGTTAATACAACATGCTAAGAAAGGCGTTGAAGCTTCTCAGTTTATGTATCACTCTGCTTTTAGAACTAATTATAGTAATACTGCTTTAGGTCGTGTTATGACAAGATTCCATCCTTATGCATGGAATAGTATTAGTAGAAGGCTAAAAATCTACAAAGGTGCAGAATATGTAGCCTGGGCTGAAGGGGTGAATGCAACACAAAAAGCTCAAAGACAATTAACTGCTGATCTTATGGCTTTTGCTTTAGGAACTGTATTTACATCCAGTATATTTGAATATGCATTATCTCCTCCAATGAATTGGATGCAAGATTCTGCACAATTATTATTTGGTGATGAAAAAACTAGGGAAAGAGCATTCTTTAGCCAATGGCCGCATCCAGTATTAGCACCATTAACTGTGGTTACTCCACCTGTTATGAGATTCGTGCTGCAACCTGTTAATGCTCTTTTAAGTGATGATTTAAATTCTATGGCTTCTTATAGTTTTGCTACTTGGTTACCGTTCGGTAGATTAGGTAGAGATATATATAGAACTGCTCAAAGTCCTGCTATGGCACCTGATTTTTTAACTGGTATACCATTACATAGAATGCATTCTAAGAGACAAGCTTATTTAGACTCATTTAAGGATGAAAACGCTGAAAACGTAGAAGAATAGATTTCCTGATATCTACGCTTTATTATCTTTTTTTAGTCTATAGTTATATCGAATATTTTTTTTTATCGCCGTTAAAGGCTATTCTCGTAATCTTTTTTTTAATTTTATTCCCCTTTAACATAATTTTTGTCTGACGCCAACCAAACAAACTTTTGCGATAGCTTTATTATTTGCCTCATGAACTAACGATAACCATTAATTAGAGCATGATGCCAACTTAATGACTCGGTTCCTAATACCGCATTGTATAAAGGGGAATTTTATTTTTTTTGATGGGAATTTTATTTTTTCGTTATCATATTATCGTATAATTTTTGTATTATTTCTTGTATTATGTCTTTTTCTTCATCGGATACAAAAGGCGCTTTTTTGTAATTTAATAAAGCTGACCTCATAATTAACTTTTCTTCTATAGTGAGTTTTTTAATCATTGTGACACCCACAACTCCCTGGACCTGGACGTCCAGTCATATCATGTTGATCTTCTGATCTTCTTATAGTTTCTAAATGGCTATCTTCATTTTGCACATATTCTTCAGAATTCCATTCAGCGTCAGACTCATCTTGTAAATCCTGTAACCATTCTTTGTCTTTTTCATGTTGAATAATTTTCTTAGCTAACGACATAATTGCTGTTACTTCTTCTTTACTCATGTTCATTATTGAACTCCTTTTCTATTTTAATTAATCTAATCCATTCTGTATATGGTATTATTGCTAGTGCTTCTTTTCTATCCATACGTGTAACCACTAAGTCAACATCTTCGGCATGAAACTTAGGATATAACCATTGTGCAATCTTTTTTTTCATTTTAGCTTGTACTGCATATCCTTCCACTAAACAATCAACTTGTTCTGATTTTCCTAATGCTAGACCATTTGAGGCATAGGCCCTCTTTGCAGAGAGCCCTTCTTTTTTAGCTATGTTTACACATTCTCTTTCAAGATTGTTTCCACGTATTTTATTTCTATGCGGCATTTCCACCCCATATTCTAAAAGTTAGTTCTAATTCAAGACATGCGATGCAAAATCCAAAGCCAAGGTGTCTACCTCCGCTTGAATCTCCATCCATGTATGTTATGTTAAAGCCAAATATTTTTAAGAATGTTAGTTTGTAACACATTCCCATTTTATCTGACTGATTAGTTAACTTTATTATATTATCTATATTCATAATTCAACCTTTCTAAATGTAAAAGTTTCGGGTTCAAATTTAGCTAATAATTCATAGCTAGCATCATCCCTAGACTTTTCTGATGTTATTGTTCTGTACGCATCATCTCTTTCACCTTTTAACATAATAACTTTATCAGCTTTCTGAACGATGTTAGATGAGCCTTTTAATGAATGTATGCCAAGATTACCATTTACCGCACTAGACTTATTAATATGATGTACTGCTATTACGATTGTATTGTTCTTTTGAGCTATACTTTTTAATCCATTGATAATTAGATTTTGTTTATCATATTCACTTTTAACATAATCAACTTGAATTTCATCTGTAGTATCAATTACTAATACTGTAGGCATGTGTTGTCCTACAACTTTTTTAATGGATTCTATTTCTGGTGCTATAGTCATAATTTTAATATGTCCTAATAACTCCTTGAAAGAAGCATTATCATTACTAGAGAATGTATTATTAACCCATTCTTTGCTTTTTCCAGCTGCAATTTGAACAAATCTTCTAAAGGTTAGAGCTTCTGCCATTTCTAATGATAGAAATAAAGTTTCTCTTTTTGCCTTTACAATTAGATTTTGTACAAAAGCGCTTTTTCCCATACCAGTATCTCCAGATACAACTATTAGTTCACCTGGTTTAAAGGTAAAGCTTTGACCTTTCCATACTGTAGCTAAATCTATAGCTTGTTTAGAAAAATCGTTTTGCATATATGTTCTAAATGTATCTTCTAGCTCGTCAATACCTTTAATATCTAATGTAAAGTTTTTTCTTTTATAGTAGATACATTTTGGGTCGCAATATTTAGACATAATTAAGTCTGTACAACCGTATTGATAATTTCCTTCATATACATTTGTTACACTTCTAGTTACTTCTGAACTTTCTAGACTTCCATTGTTCCAGTCCATCATAGCTGCAAGAGTAGCTAAGAATGGAACACCACCTCTTTTATAAGAACTTGTCATTCTCATTAATTTCATATTTCTATTGCCTTCAACTGGACCTTCGTTATATACATGTTGCATACAAGTAACTATTGAATTGGTACTACCAACTCTTTCTATAGTTTTTGGTCTTTCTATTATAGGTGAAGAAATAATTAAGTGGCTTAGATATGGTTCTATAGTAGAAGATGCATTGTAAGATTTAAACCAAGATTTTACATCATCAAATAATGCCATATAAGCTTTTTTTGATACTGCTGCATTTTTAATATCTTCTACTGAAAGAGTATGAAAGGAAGATAATGGAATCCATATTTTATGTAATTTTGATTTTGAATTGTAAGACCAATTACTTCTGATAATTCTAGTCTTGTCGTATATATTATCTCCAAAATCAAAGTGTTTAGAAAGTGTAAACTTAACTTCTTCATGTAAGTTTACACTTGGTTTAAATCCAAACACATCTAGCATTTCAATATGATATCCGTTTCCACTAAACCATACATTAATATGATTTAAATCAATTCCCATTTCTTCTATTTCTGTTATACAATTTCCTACATAGTCTTTTAAAGACTTGCAATCCATTGTACCTTTATCAATGTCTAATATGAGTTTGTTTATATATGTTTTTCCAAGATAATCCTTAACTGAATTATTTTGTAATACATGGTTAGCATATTCATTGTCAAAAACGTAGTAAGAACGATACATTTCTTTAGAAGCAAACATATTTTCTTTTTCTTTGGCTTTATATACATCTATATCACCAATAGTATTTCTATTCGATATACTTCCTTCTACTATTTCTATATATCGTTTTTCATTTTGCTTACTTTCCATCCTTTTACTTTCTCTTTTCTGTTTTCTATTTCGTTTAATTGATATCCTTTCATAGCTAAAGCATTAGAATTTCTTATTTTTCTAAATACTCTAGCATATGTGGATGCTGTGTGTACTTTTTGATGTGCTAATTTTCCATAAATTGGTACTTGAGCTTCAAGGTCGTAACTGTAAAACCAAGGATCGCTTGAATTTGCAGTACTAATTAACCATTTTATAAGAACATCGTGTGCTGTAATAGCCATTAGAATGGTAGCTTATCATCATTAAACTTTGGTAGTTTAGGTGATTCTGTAAGCAACTTTTCAGCATATGTATTTGTAGTTTTTTTATCAGTTTTTTGGAAATCTTTTGGATAACCTTTTTCTACTGATTTATTAAACTCTTTTTCTAATGCATC
>JGI24006J15134_10000393_pt1 | contig 26943 bp, 34 predicted proteins | sample LinPmetageLP53_FD_15134 | JGI IMG/M metagenome (IMG submission 15134)
CCCATAGCGCTTACAGCGGCAGAATATAAAAAATATGCCGGGTCCCTTCGGAAGTATGAGGCTCCGCCGAATGAGATGGCCGGTAAAATGTACATGGGCTTAGGCGGGGCCGGACTTACCCCGACGATTAAGTACCTTGGGCAAAAAGGCGACGAGGTGGTGGACCTGAACACGGGTGCGATACTCCCCCGCGGAGAGTTGTCGAATTGGATTCAAATAGCCCCGGAGACGGCCTACGACACGTTTGGAAAGTTCCGGATGTCGCAGGAGGCCCAACGCATTACCGAAAGCATTGCTGACGGAGATGTCCGCGCTGTTGTTTCCAGTATTGTGCCTATATCTGAAGGAGACGACCCCGAAGAGTATGCCCGTTACAGGCAGCGGATGGAGGCGGAACAAGAAAGATTAGAAGAAATGGGCATTCTTCTTGGCAGCTCAAGAAACGGCATGCCCATTGAGGAAGCTATTAAAAAACTGGACTTATTCACTCAAGGTTACGGCGGCTTGGGTAATCTTGTTTCCAAATTTACTGGTGGGGAAACTTTTGGCGGGGATGTTGCCCAAGCAAACAACACATTAGAACTTCTCGCGTCAATGGGGTCCGTTGGCCTTAGCTCAACCCCAAGGCTTAATCAAAAAGAACTGGACACGTATAGGGACCGCTTTGCCCAACCCGGATTTTTGGGGAACAGCGAGCAGGCGGCAAGGAACAAGTTAAAATCTCTTTACGAGGGCTACACCTTTATATGGCGGCGGAATCACGACGTTATTCGAAAACCAACAGGGTACAGCGACTCCGAGTTGGCTCGGGCGCAGTCAGGCCGAGCAATTGCTTGGGAAATGATTCAAAGGCTTAAAGCTTTCAGCGGAACCGTAACTCGGACCCCTGAACAACAAGAAGCTTACGACGGGGCAATCAGAGACGCTTTAGGGGGGGGCCAATAAATGTTGCCTTATGAAGAGCAGAAACTTGTAACTTCCACCGAGCCCCTTACCCCCGCGGAAGCGTATAGCAGCACCGGTAAAATTGTAATTCCGGAACTTCAGGGGCCGCTCCCTGACCGAGAGATATCGCTTGTTGGACGGGCCGCGGATATGGGGGCCGTCCGACTTAAGCCGGATTTTTTAGACTTACTACTTAGTGAGGCGGAACAGAACGACATTCCGGCGAATGCACATGTTGCCGACTTTGTGGCAAACGCACTGGCGGATCAATACCCGGAATATTTTCCGAGTAGCAAATCCCCCATCGAATCTTTAACCAGCGGGAACTCACTATTTTTGAATGAGTTCGTAACGGGGATAGAACCCGGAGAAAAACTCACTGACCGTCAGGTCATAAGCTACCTAACTAGCTTGAAAGAAATGGGCGACCCCGGAGCACCCACACGAACAGGTATGTTCCTACGCGGAGTCACGCCGGGTGCTGCGGAAACGGCGGCTTTAGTGGGAGGGGCCAAGATCGGAAGTCGGGCGGCGATAGCTGCGAAGAAACCCCAGTATGCAATTCCTTCGGCAGCAGTGGTGGGGTTGGGCAGTGCTGTCGCTGTGGGCACCGGTGTAGACTACACCATCAACAAAATTTTTGGAGACGTTGACGTTTCCAGCCTTACCCCAGAGGCGCGGGCACAACTGGTCTCGCTAAAAGAAACCGCAAGAATGGTTCCAAGCATCTTTCTTCCAGCCACGTTGCCTTCAAAAAACTTTGCTGTAGCCAGATTGTTGGACCCCGTACAAAAGATTCGTGGCCTTCGGGCACACCTGACGCAGACGGTGCAAACCGCCGAAGAGGCCGCCAACCCTGTTTTACAAAAATATTTGGCGGCCTTAGCCGAAAGAATGTCTGTAGCTGAGAAAAAAGTAGCGCAGGTGGCGGTTGAGGGGGACGAGGTAGTCACTCCTCTGGTAGATTTTGCGGCACGAACAGCCGCAGAAAGAGCCGCTTACAGAGACGCTACTTCGCGTGGAAATCGCGCTCTCGCCAAGGTGGAGTCGTTTCTGGTAAGTGGGGGTAAAGCTTTTCAAAAAGAGACGCCGGGGGGGAAAGCCGCCGTACTTGCAACGGAATCCGTCGCTATCCCCGCCACAGGCTATCTGGTAAGAAGTGCCGCGGAAGACGACCCTACAAAAACCAATTTTACTGCGGAAATGCTGTACGCGGGCTTTACGCCCACGGGTTTGGCCTTAGCTCAATACCTGCCTCTACGAAATCTTGTGGCGGGGTTGTCCAGCGTTAAGGGAGAGGGTCTTCTTAAACGGTTGGGACAATTTGCTTCAGACAGAGCAAAAGACCCTTTATATGCAAAAAAACGAGCGGAAACCGAAGTTATTCGGACACTTCAGTATTACATAGGCGAATTTGGGGAAGACCCTGAAGCACTGGCAACCGCTATCGAAGGAATGTTTTTTGGGGGTCGTAGAATAGACCAAAACACGGGGTCTCGTCTTGACTCGCTTCGCCCGGAAGACATTACAGGGCCAGAGGCGGACAAAATACGTGCTCTGTATTTTGAAGCTGACGGTAAAGGAAACCTCAAACTTCGCCCGCCCGACCAGCGTCCGGCTGTTTTTTCGGAAGCCGTCCCCGAATCTGTGGCTGGGAGAAAGTTGACGCAACGAGTTTTGCAAACCCTTCGCCCCGAGCAAAGAGAGCTTCTGGAGAAGAGTGGGTTTATGCGCGGCATGCAGTCGCAAATGGATGTGATCAGTTCGTTTTACAGTATGGACGATCCGGGGCTTGCGGAAATCGCCACTAAAATGAACCGGGACCTGATGTCCACCCTTATGACTATGCGGTTAAGTGGCAGCCTTCAAAACATGTCGGAGGCAATGGCTAAATTAGGTGACCCCGCGGACATGGCTGTTGTGCAAAAAAAGCTGGCCGATGTTATTGGGGCTGAAAACAGATTATTGCGGGACATTGAAGAGGCCGCTTGGAAGGATGTTGAGCCTTATTTTGTGATCCCTAAAGACGTGTTATCTCAAGGGAGCATACAGGACGGAGTTCCTGATTTCATTGCCACGTTTGACGACGAAATGGCGCGTTTGAGCCCCGCTGACCTTTCTCGGTTACTCGAAACTTCGGACTTCAGAGCGGTAGAAAAATCTGTTTCGGACCTGAAGGCAAAACTGGGATTGCCTCACGTAGATTTGAAGGACCTTGCAACAAGGCCCGCACGTCAGAAAATGTCGGAGGTGTATTCTACGGAAGGAAGCACCCGCGCCCGTGAGCAGTTTGATACTCTTATGGAAAGTCTGGATATCAATAGGTGGACTCCTCAAAACGAGGACTTCATGGCCCGTTTTCACCGTGCGCATCGCCTAAGCGGGGCTGATCGGTTGGATGAAATTGACGCTTTACTTGCCGAGAGGGGGGCCCCGCTTGTCCTTGGAGCTTCTTATCGCCGAAGCATGGAAAGCCCTGATTTTTCTAGTTTAGCAAAACTATTAGATGCAAAAAAACAAGAGCTTACCGAATACGGGGCTGTGACCAATGCACGGCCTAAAGGTGGGATACTTTCTCAGGAAGGCGAAGACATTGTCTTGAAGGATTTGACTTCCGCGCGAAGTAGTCTTTTGAACTTTGGTAGAGAAAACCCGGACAAAGCTTCTTTTGGACGCCTTGCGGCGGAACTTCAAACGTCGATTTTATCGGACTTGGACCGCGTCCCCGGAACGGAGGCTTACAATCGCGCCCGTGCCGTCTCTTTTGCCTTTAACGACTTTGTAAAACGGTCTTTTGCCGGTGAAGTGGTGCGTAAAAACCGGGCGGGGCAAGACGTAATCGATGACTCCAAGCTTATTCGGTCGTTGCGGGCAGGGGGCCCCGAATCCTTAGAGCTCCGAGCACGGCAACTTTTAGAGTTGGATAACGAGCTACGGAGACAAGCCACGGACTTTCCGGAGGTGCAGACGGCTATTGCAAAGCTGGACGCTTCTCAAGGGGGCAGCGTCGAGAACACCTTAAACAACGCTCTTGGCCTCGTTGTGGCTCAATTAACACGGGTCGCCACAGATACTCCGGGGCAGACACCCGCGCAAGTGGCGCAAGCACAAGCGCGTGTTGTGGCCGACTTCCAGACAAATAATCCGGAGCTTATGAAAACTTTCCCGGACCTTAATAAAAGCTTCCTGCAAATAATTGGTGGCGAGCAATCCGCCGACGATTTTATTCGTGTCGCCGTTGCGAAAGAGGAGATTTACCGAGAGTTCTTAAGAGGCTCTCAAGCCCTTTCAAAAGCAGGAAACACGGAAAACCCCCGCAATCTAATCGGAAATATTTACGGTGCCGATAATCCCGATGCCGAACTAACTAAAGTGCTTAGGTTCATTACCGTCCCCTCTCGTCGTATTGAGGGGAAGGTGATGGCGATAGGTGAAGGCCGCGACGAGGAAGTACGAAAGGCTTTACTCTCACTACAGGGCTTTGTTCCGGAAGACGCCATTAAGGGTTTGAAAGACAACACCATTCGGTGGGCCTTGGAAGAATCCAATTTTAGGGTTGGGCTTTCTGACGCTAATCCCGCAAGCACAAGTCCTATCGACCAGTTAGATGCGTTTAGGCCAGAGAGTTTTTACAACACCCTTTTTAATGCCCCGCCAAACGGAAGCAAGCCGCTTATGGACATGCTACTTGACAAGGGGGTAATAGAGGCTTCGGAGTACAGGAGCATAAAGCAGTCCGCAGAGAAGATGATTGTCTATAAGGGCAATCTTCTGGCCGGAGGCGATGTCAGCAGTTTTCAAAATGACGCACCGATGTTGTTCGATATGTATGTTCGAATTGCGGGTGCTAAGCTTGGGCAGAGGGCGGGTAGCCTTATTCCCGGCGGAAGAACGACAGGTCTGGTTGAAGCCGAAGCTGGTTCACAGTTTATGCAGCGCCTCATGTATAAAATCCCGGAGCTGCTGCAAGCCGACGCGATGCTGGCGATCATCAGTGACCCTAAAATGGCGGTTCAAGCTCTTCGCAGCCCACAGTCCGCAACTGAAAAAATGAACATTGCCAAGCGGCTTAACAAGATGTTGTTGGACAGGTTTAAGTATCTATCGACCGGGATTCCTACTCGCGCCATAATACGCACGGTACCCCCGGTTATCGACGCAATTCAAGGAGAGCCCGATGACCTCTCCTCCGTCCGGCCTCCGGCGGCTCCGGTGCGTCAGGTCGCCGCAGCACAACCGGTACCCCCCGCACCGCCACGGACCGCGGTCCCGACTGCCGTGGCGGCTGCACCGGCACAACCAAACCCGCAACAGCGCCAGCAGTACGCGGCCCTCTTCCCTAACGACTCGGCGTCGGGAATGATCCGGCAGCAGCAGGGTATCGGGAGCCTGATGGGGTGATCGAAGACGTTCTTAAGCTGATGTTTCAGACCAACTACAAGAATTGGTTTGTGCACGACCTTGAGCGTCTAATACTTCCCGCCATCGCAGCGGGGAGGCTAAAGGTTTTCTATCAGAACGAAGAACCAATTGGATTTTACAGCCATGCTTTCCTAACGCCCGAAGCCGCAAAGGGTTACCTTCTTAAAACAAGGGAAATACAGGCCGGAGACTGGTCCACGGACCACGAGTCAGGGGACCTTTACCTTATGGATATCGTCGCCCCATACAACAACACGTTGAAGATAGGCCGTCTGGTTCAAAAAGATTTAACGGAGCGTTACCTTGGCGTGTACAAAAAAGACGGGGCGTTTATGAAGCGAATTGAAAACGACCGGTTATATTTTGTAAGAGCCCCTAACGCCGACCGCTCGGAGAAAACCACATGAAATACGAGCGTAAAAGTCCCTTCTCAGACGGTTTTAACGACACATATGCCGGATTTGGTGTGGACGCCGACGATTATTGGGCTCGTAAGCGCATGCTTCTGGGTTCTGGTGGTGGTGGCGGCGGTGGTGGTGGCCCCGCTGGTAGCCCCGATATGGGGTATCCGGGTCCCAACGACGCGAACGTAAGCTACGGTGATTTCTCCGCGCCAACTCCCGATGACCCCAATAACCCAAACGACCCCAACAACGAAACAAATCAAGCTAACGAAGCGGCGGCGATGGCCGCCGCGCAGGGCGAGCAGGACGCCTACGAAGCGCAAATCGCCCCGAGCTTTGGGAGAAGCCTTTTCAACGCTATCAGCCCAATAGACATAGGCCGAACCCACAACGAGTTCGGAAGAGGGGTGCCGAGCCTTGATTTCAGTGTGCCCGCCATTGCGGCGGCGATGATTGGTGGCCCCGTAGCAGCGCTCGCTGCTGTGGCGGTCGAAGGTCTTGCCAAAGGCGTCGGCGTCGATACAACTGTCAGTGTTGGCCCGGAAGGCATCTCCACGAGTGCTCCCGGTATGGGCCCCCTAGGAGAAGCTGTTGCAAATGCCATTGGCGTCGATACGACGCCGGGAGGCTTTTCACACGGAAATAGCAACGTATCCTTCGGGAGCATTGCAGACGCTGTTGGCAACGTATCCCTTGGTGGACCTTCCACCGGTGGCCCTTCCACCACCGCGAGCCTTGGTGGCTTTGAGGACCAAGGTGGCGGCGATCCCGCCTTGGACGTAACAAACCCGTACGGCATCCTTTCTCTGGGCACAACCATACAAGAACAAGACCTCAACGTCGGTGGCGACGCTCAAACGGCGGGCACGGCCTTTCCCATAGTGCCCATAAACACCACAGATGTTGGCACTTCGGGGTTTAACTTGGCTCCAACCACGCGGCCTTTGGTCAACCCGCCGATCCGACAACCCGTCACGCTTCAAACACCCTTCTTCCAGCAGCCCAACTTCCAGCCGTTCGCGCGGCCCATGCGGAACGGCGGCGCAGTGCACCACGGTATCGGAAGTATGCTCCAGATCAGATGATCCAGTTAGCCGTCTTCTCACCTAAGACCTGACCGGCAAGATTGATCTTGTCCTTCAGAGCAAGCAGTATCTTCTCATCAATCGTCTTCGGCGAGACCAGATCGACGTAAGTGACAGACTTCTTCTGGCCAATACGATGCGCCCGATCCTCTGACTGAAGCCGGATTTCCAGATCATAGCTGTTCGAGTAATAAACCACCGTGCTGGCGGCAGTTAGCGTGATGCCGTAACCACCGGTGCGGGGCTGGCCCACAAAAAACCGAAGCGGACTGTCCATGNCCTGAAAAGCATTGACAATCTCCTGCCGCTCGTCCTGTGGCGTCGCACCGTAATACGTGGCCACGGTCTCAGGACCGTACTTCGCGGCCAACGCATCACGGACCGCGTGTATGTCATGCGTGTATGTCGCCCAAATGATCGCCTTACCCTGCGCCTCCTCCGCAATTTCGAGCAGCGCATCCAGACGACCATGCGGTATCTCCTGCACCTCGCCATCGTCGGGCGTTAAAAACCCGCAGCATATCTGCTGGAGCCGCATGATCTGCGTCAGCACGCTGGCCGTCGTCGCCAGTTCGCCGTTCTCGAACATCGCAAGCGCCAGCTTCTTCATCTGCGCGTACAGCACTTTCTGTTCCTGCGTCAGCGGAACATCCCGCCGGATATACACCTTGTCAGGCAGGTCCAGACAATCGGACTTCAAAACCCGGTTGCTGAACCGCTCCAGCTTTTCGGATAGCTCGTCCAGACGCCGATAACCCGTCACCTCCTGAAAGGACTTGTGCCCCATCGTCCGCCGCTGAATGACCGCGTACCTGTTCTGGAAAGCGAAGTAGCTCTTGAAATTAAGCGCGTCGTCCGACAGGAACGAGCACTGCGCATAGAGATCGAGCGGACTCTTCGTAACCGGGGAACCCGTCAGGATGCGCCGATATTTTGCGTATTCCCCCAGTTTCACCACGTTCTTCGTGCGCTTGGCAGAGCGGTTCTTGATCGTCGTGGACTCGTCCACAGCCATCAGACTGTTGGGGTAGCGCTTGAGAAACTCGTACGCGGCCCTCGCGCCACGGGGCGAGGATAGCGCTTCCACATTCATAACAAAGATGCGAAGGTGGTTGGGCTCAATATCCAGAAGACCAGTCACCTCTTCCTCAAACTTTTTGGTTTTTGCTGGTATCCACTGGACAACGAGCCGGTCAATCCGACTGGGCATGTGGATAGGTAACTCGCCCTTCACCCAGTTTGCATAAACGCCCTTCGGCGCGACGATCAGGGCGGCATTGATCTCCCCCGCTTCGTAGAGCGCGGCGACGGTATCTATCGCGACCTTAGACTTGCCTGTGCCCATCTCCATCAACAAAGCATAATATTCCGCGGCCCACGAATCTTCGAACGCGGTGCGTTGGTGATCGTAGGGCTCCGTGCCGAAGACGTAGCCGGTCATGCTGCTTCCCCTTGTTCGATAAGCTTGGCGCGCGGCATCAGGCCTGCGTACAGGTAGATGTCGCCGGTCATCGCGGCGCGACGGATGATGGCGACCTTGGCCTTTCGCCACGCGAGGTGCGCTTCTTCCGGTGTGTCGAATAGGCCGAGGTGTTTTGACTTGTTGTTTTCGCTTACGCGGGCCTTATAACGACCGTAGCAACGGCCAACACCAATGGGTAAGTCGCCTCTTGTGGCGGCACAGTCTAGTAAGAGGTTGTTGATTTGCTGAGTCACGAACATACAGGTTTGCGGGCAATAATGTTTGTTGCCGGGTTGGCGTATGTCCTTGTCCAAATGCTTCCCCTCCCAGTCTTGCCCCATCATCCACGCCCTGAAAGCCATAAACGAGTGCCATTCCTCGCATACGGTGACGCCAATGTAGGTGGGGAAAAATGCGTGGTGTTTCGTGTCGTAGGCCCGCCCTAGCATGTTTTTCCACGCCGTATAAAAAGGACACCTCTCTCGCTTGCCGCCCGGTGAAATAGGCTTCACCACATAATCCGCGTCGTTTACTCCAACCCCGAAAACAAATTTGTTCTTCTGGTAAACCTTCCGCATTTTATTTTCCCCATTCGGCTGTTGACTATCCGATTATATCAGCATATAAACGGCAACGTCAACCGGCCTACAAGCTGGTTTAACGAAGAAGGAGAATGAGAATGAACGATCTGTTGAAAGAGATGGAGGCTGATTTCGAGGCCAACATCGCCAGCAATGTTGAGAAGCTGGATCAAGGCGAGTTGGGCAGTGTCGCCTCAATTGCTCGCCAAATTCGAGACAAGGAAATAACCGTATCGGACCTTGAAGCCAAACTCAAGCGAGAGAAAAAGGAATTGCTCAAACTTACAGACGAAGACCTCCCTACGGTCTTTGCCGAAATGGGCCTTTCCGAATTGACCTTGGACGACGGTTCCAAAATTAAGATCAAGCCGACATACGGGGGTTCCATCCCGGTGGATCAACGCCCCGCTGCATACGAGTGGCTTCGCGAACACGGGTTTGATGACATCATCAAAAATACCGTGTCGTGCGAGTTTGGTCGCGGCGAAGATGATCAGGCCAACGCGTTTCGGGCCGTTGCCGAGAGCGAAGGCTATATCGCCGAGCAGAAAACTGGCGTCCACCCCCAGACGTTGCGGGCCTTCGTTCGCGAACGGGTGGAAAACGGGGACTCGTTCCCTATGGAAATGTTCGGCGCATGGGTCGGACACCGTGCAACAATCACAAGGAGTAAATAGTCATGGCTAATGCCGTAGCTAAGAAGACTTCCAGCGAAGTCGCGCAGTTCGACGCCAGCATGTTTGAAGACGACGCTGGCGCAGGTATGGAGAACATGGGTGTAGATGACCTTGCTCTCCCGTTCCTCAAAATCCTGTCCGGGCTCGATCCGATCTTGGACGAGTTAGAGGAGGCTCGAAAGGGCGACCTTTTCAACACCGTTACGAACCAGATTTACAAGGGCAAAGAAGGCGTGCGGGTTATTCCTTGCGCTTACATGCGCCGGTTCATTGTCTGGGCTCCGCGGGGCTCCGGTTCGGGTGCTCCGCAGGCAATCTATGCGCCCGGTGATTTGAACATACCTAAGACCGAGCGCTCTGGCGAAGATTTCAAGGACTACGTCGTCGGTGGTAACGGCGAATATCTGGATGAAACGCACCAGCACTTTGTTCTGCTACTGAGCGACGACGGTTTGGTTGAAACGGCTTTGATTGCGATGAAGTCTACGCAGTTGAAGCGGTCTCGTAAGTGGAACAGCATGATCTCTTCGATCACGTTGCAAGGCAAAAACGGGCCTTTCTCCCCGCCGAGATTTAGTCACATTTACCGGTTGAAGAGCGTGGGCGAGGAAAACGCGAAGGGCTCTTGGCACGGTTGGGACGTGAGCCGTGAAGGACCTGTCGAGGACGCGGCCCTGTATCTCCGGGCCAAGACCTTCTCCGAAAGCGTCCTTCAAGGCGAGGTCTTGGTGAAGCACGAGAACGAGAGCGGTGGCACAACCACCGCGGACATGGACGACGAAGTTCCGTTCTAGTTCAAATGGCGGGGGGCAATCCCCCGCCCTTTTCTTGCCCACGGGGTCACCAAATGCATTTAGAAAAATTCAAGTCCGTCTTTGACGGCTTGCAGGCCGCGTACGGCACATTTGAAGTTCAAAAACAATCCGCGTCCGGCAAGAGCACCGGTCGAGCGGCGATCATCAAGAAGCCGCGGACGAAGGCTCATTGGGAAGAGCATCTGGCTGGCACAAAGTCTCTGGGCATCGTTCCGATTGACGAGAACAACCAGTGCCGTTGGGGCTGCGTGGACGTAGACCAGTATCCCCTCGACCACAAGGTGTTGGTCGATAAGGTTCGACGTATGAAGCTGCCGTTGGTGGTTTGCCGCAGCAAGTCCGGTGGAGCGCACTGCTTCCTGTTCACCAACGAGCCTATCGATGCGAAGGACATGCAGATGACCTTGCAACAGGTCGCCGCGGCACTGGGCTATGGCGGGAGCGAGGTGTTCCCGAAACAGGTCGTCCTGCATCTCGACAGAGGGGATGTCGGTAACTTCCTGAACCTCCCCTATTTCGATGCGGACGGCGGGCTGCGGTACGCGATCAAGGACGACGGACTGGCAGCCACGATAGAAGAGTTCTTCGAACTCTACGAAACATACGTGCAAACGCCCGAGCAGGTAACAGCGCTGCAAATCAAGGATGACCCACAATCCAATTTGGCTGGCGCTCCACCCTGCCTCCAGATTTTGTTCAAGGACAAGATATCGGAAGGTGGCCGCAACAACGGCCTGTTTAACATTGGCGTTTACCTTCGGAAGGCGTTTCCCGATAGCTGGGAAACCGAAATCCTGACGTACAATTTGATGTATCTGGAGCCGCCCTTGCCCCTAAGCGAGGTGACGGCTGTCGCCAAAGCCTTGAGCCGGAAAGACTACATCTACAAGTGCAACGACGCACCCATCAACGCGCACTGCGACAAAGGGTTGTGCATGACGCGGAAGTTTGGAATTGGTGCAGGCTCTCAAGGTGCGGCAGTGGCAAATCTCCGGAAATACAACTCCGACCCTCCGGTCTGGTTCTTGGACGTAAACGGCGAGCCGTTGGAACTGGACACCGACGGATTGACAAACCAGATCGCCTTCCAGAAAGCGTGCGTTGAGCAGTTGAACTTTATGCCCCTGACATCTGCGAAACAGACTTGGGAGCAGCGCATCAGCGCCCTGATGAGCGAGATGCGTGACAACGATAGCGCGATTATGGAAGTGGCCGAAGACGCCAGCATTGGCGGACAGTTCTACGATTACCTCGAAGAGTTTTGCCGTCACCTCCAGCAGGCGCAGGACAAGGAGGAAATCCTTCTGCGCCGCCCGTGGACCGACGACGAGCGCGGTACAACCTATTTCAGGCTCCGCGACTTCGAGGGCCACCTGAAAAAGAACAAGTTCTTTGAACTCAAGACGCACAAGATTGCGCAGCGCCTTCGAGATATCCACGGGGAGAGCACGGTGATGCGAATTAAGGGCAGGTCTGTACGAGTGTGGGCCGTTCCCGCCTTCAATGTCTCCGACATCGATCTTGAAGCACCGCAATTCCAAGAGGACGAGGTACCATTTTAATGGAAAGAGACGCTGAAATACTGAGGTTGTGGAAAGAAGAATTGATGACACTTGCCGCAATAGGCCGGAAGTACGGCCTAAGTAGAGAGCGAGTAAGAGTAATAGTGGCAAAGCAAAGGGCAAAGAATGTTTCGAATATTCGGACCTCCGGGAACGGGGAAAACAACAACGCTGATTAACATGGTGGAGGAAGCGTTGGACGGCGGTACCCACCCTCGCGACATTGCCTTTCTTGCCTTCACAAGAAAAGCGGCGAACGAAGCAAAAGAGCGGGCAGCTAAGAGGTTCAACCTAAACCCGGATGAAGACCTCCGGCATTTCCGGACCATCCACAGTTTCGCCCTGTCCCAAGTCCGCATCCGGTCAGAAGACGTAATGCAGGCCGCAAACTACAGAGAACTTGGCGAAGTCCTTGGGCACCGCTTCGAAATGGCCAGTGGGGGAGTTTCCGCCGGTGACACTTTCGATAATAAAGTGAACGACCCCGTGCTCTCGCTCATTAACCTAGCCCGGCTCAAGAAAACTGCGTTGCGCGACGAGTACAACGACAGCAACCTGTATCTGGATTGGAACCTTGTTAAATACATCGATGAAGGACTGACCGCGTATAAAGAGAAATTCGGCATGTACGATTTCACCGACATGCTGGCCCAATTCGTTGCGCAAGCCGACGTGTGCTGCCCAGCGTTTCAGTTGACCTTCCTCGACGAAGCACAAGACCTGTCCCCCCTGCAATGGGATATCGCACACATCCTCGACAGCCAATCCAAACGCATGTACTGCGCCGGTGACGACGATCAGGCCATTTACAGATGGGCAGGGGCCGACGTTGACCACTTCATTAACCTACCCGGAGGGGCCGAGACCCTGTCGCAGTCCTACCGCGTCCCAAGCTCCGTGCATGAGGTCGCAGAACGGATCGTCAGTCGCATCAACCGACGTTACCCCAAGACCTACCTCGCCCGGGAAGAACGGGGGAAGGTTGAGCACGTCAACGACCTCGCCGAACTCGACCTGTCCGACACCGAAAGTGGGTCGTGGCTCATTATGGCCCAATCCGGATACATGCTCTCACCTCTCGCAATAGAACTCAGAGGACTCGGCGTCCTGTTCAACGACCGCGGACGACGGTCCATCTCCGACAAAATCAGCATGGCCGTCAACGGCTGGGAACGCCTCAGAAAAGGAGCCGCTATTAGCGGAGAAGAGGCCCGATGCGTATACTCCTACATGTCCAGCAAAACCCGAATAGAGCGCGGCTTCAAAAAACTTCCCGGCGTGGACGACAGCGAGCAATTGCACATGCACGACCTCATCGACCGACACGGACTGCTGGCCGACCCAAAAGCCATCTGGCACGAAGCTATGGACCTCCTTCCCGAAAACGAACGGGCCTACGTCGTCGCAATGCTGAGACGCGGTGAAAAGTTCAACGGAGAGCCCCGCGTATCAGTGTCCACGATCCACGGATCAAAAGGCGGAGAGGCGGACAACGTAGTCCTGTTCACGGACCTGTCCGGCGCAGCACTAAACGCCGCGTCAATAGACGCCGACGATCTGCATCGCGTGTTTTACGTCGGTGTAACCAGAACAAGGAAGAACCTCTATCTGGTCGAACCCCAAGATTTAAACCGGAGCTATTTGATATGACACGCGACGAGATACTCGGTACCGCCAAGGAACTCATCAACGGAGACCGGGCCAAGGACTACGGGGACGCCACAGAGAACTTCGACCGGATCGCCGCCCTCTGGAGCGTGATCCTGAATATCCCCGTCACCCGAAAGGAAGTGGCCCTTTGCATGGCCGGAGTGAAAATGGCCCGGCTGGTCAAGTCGCCAGATCACGAAGACTCATGGGTGGACCTCGTTGCTTANGGCGCTCTNGGAGGAGAAATGTAATGGCCCTGCAAATGGCAATGTTCGCACCCAAAAGTGAATGGGTGCCACCCGCAGAACTTCCAAACATCTTCGATGCCAAAAAGATCGCCATCGACGTGGAAACACGCGACCCGGACCTTAAATCCAGAGGCCCGGGGTGGCCAACCGGTAACGGAGAAGTCGTCGGATACGCCGTTGCAACAGAAGATTGGTCCGGGTACCTACCCATCAACCATCTGGGCGGCGGTAACCTCGACGCGCGGCTTGCTAACAAATGGCTGAAGAAAGTGTTCGAGTGTCCCGCAGATAAGATCATGCACAACGCTCAGTACGACGCCGGGTGGATTAAGCAGATGGGTTTCGATATCAACGGGCGCATAATCGACACGATGTTGATAGCCTCTTTGATCGATGAGAACAGGTTCAGCTACTCCCTGAACGCTCTCGCCTACGACTACCTCAACAAAACCAAATCCGAAAAAGCCCTGACCGAAGCCGCTCGCGAATTTGGCCTCGACCCCAAAGCCGAGATGTGGAAGATGCCCGCACAATTCGTCGGGCCGTATGCCGAAGTCGATGCCGAACTAACCTTGGANCTCTGGGCGCACTTCTCCGCGGAACTAACGGCGCAAGANCTCTGGCCAATCGCNAACCTCGAACTCGACCTCCTGCCCTGTCTGGTGGACATGACCTTCCGTGGGGTGCGCGTCGACCTCGACCGCGCCGAGCAGACACGTGTGTCCATCCTAAAGAAAGAGAAAGAGGTTTTAGGTGAAATCAAGAAACTCGTCGGAACCGATGTTGAAATCTGGGCAGCACAGTCCCTTGCAAAAGCGTTTGATGCGGTCGGCATCCCGTACCCTCAAACTGAAAAAGGTGCGCCATCTTTCACAAAGGCATTTCTTCAGGAGCATCCGGAAAAACTTCCCCGCCTGATTACGCAGGCGAGAAACCTGAACAAAACCAGCGGTACGTTCATCACGAACATGCTCAACCACTGCCATAAAGACGGACGCATCCACTCGCACATCAACCAAGTGCGCTCCGACGACGGCGGGACCGTCTCGGGCCGCATTTCGATGAACAACCCCAACCTCCAGCAAATCCCGGCCCGCGATCCAGAGATAGGACCCCTGATCCGGTCCTTGTTCCTCCCGGAAGAAGACCAGAAATGGGCCGCTATAGATTACTCGCAACAGGAACCACGCATCTTGGTTCACTACGCCAGCGTATTCGGGAAAAGTCGTGGCGCGGAACTGGCGGGCGCGGCAGAGTTTGTCGAGGCGTATAACAGCGACCCCGAAACAGACTTCCACAGCCTCGTCGCCGAAATGGCCGGGATTAGCCGGAAACAGGCTAAGGTGGTTAATCTCGCTATGATGTACGGGATGGGCGTCACAAAGCTCTCCGAGCAGCTAGACATTCCAGTTGACGAAGCCAAAACCCTGATCCGGCAGTATCACGACCGCGTGCCGTTCGTGAAGGGGCTCCAGAAAGGGGTTATCAACCGGCTGGATAGCAAAAGTAGTAGCGGCTCGGTACGCTCCATTCTGGGACGTAAATGCCGGTTTGACACGTGGGAGCCAGACACCTTCGCGATGAACAAGGCGCTACCCTACCGGGAAGCGGTGCAGGAATACGGTGAGACCACACGGCTGAAACGAGCCTACACCTACAAAGCCTTGAACCGCCTAATCCAAGCCAGTGCAGCAGACGTGACGAAGAAAGCGATGGTCGATATCTACAAGACGGGACGTGTGCCAATGATCCAAATCCACGACGAGATCGCCATGTCGGTCACCGGGATGGAGGAGGCTAAGGAAATATCGAAGATCATGGTCGACGCGGTGCCGTTGTGCGTGCCTTCCAAGTGTGATATCGAAATTGGTGACAGTTGGGGGGAAGCAAAATAAAGCTCCTCTCCCGACATCGTCCTCCCAAACTAAAGCCCCGCCGTAGCGGGGCTCTTTTTCTTCTATGCAGTCCGTTTAGCCGTTAGCCTGCTCCGTTTAAACGCTGTTTGTGTGGGCGCACCGGGCGCACCTTTCTTCCTCATGGTTTCGCCACTGCCACCTTTGATGCGCCGCTTCTTGGCAGCGATGTTGGCGTACAATCCGGGTTTCTTTTTCATGTGCTAACTCCATCTGTTTTCCGTGGGCCCGCATCTTCGAAAACACGGGTGCCAATCAGAGCCGCAAACTTTTCGTCGACGGTCTCCTCTGGTTTATTCGCGACCTTAAGACTGCGAGACGGTCTACGAGGCCTCGGAGCCTTCGCGATTATCTGGGCCTTCGCGATTATCTGGGCTTCCGCGTACATCTCGTTGAAGCATTTAGGATGATATGTTACCGTGGGTGACAGAACCCGTAAAGGCTTGTTGCACCTAACGCACACTCGCTTGTGTTTACTCATGGTTTCCTCCTTCGTCACTAGGATAGAAATTTGCGTCGGAGTACTTTATCGTTAGTTGGTCGCCCGTTATATCCCACACCGTCACCGCCAGCAAGGCGGCACTGGCCAGAACCACAGCCGCAAAGGCGAGGTCGATCCCAACGCGACGGACTTGGCGTCTCTGGCGGCGGGTCATTTTATGCACCCGCCAGCAGATGACCGGCATACTCCACGCCCAGCAGGTGCTCGCAGTCGCGAATAGCCGCGCTCAACGAACCAAGGAGCAGTTCTACATCCTCCTCCGTTAACGTGGCGTACAACTCCTTAGTCCGGTCACGAAGACCAATCAATTCCGTTAGCACGGCAGTGAGAGCATTCAATCGGTCGGTCATGTCTTTCTCCTTTGTGTTGGTGTCGAAGACTAATCGCATACGTGGGACTATGTCAACATAGAAAAACGGCCCCGCTTAATTAAAAACGAGGCCGTCTAACATCAACACAAGGAGTGCGCAGGGATCAGCCACGCAAGGGAATCCTATATCAACCCATTTCAAAGCGCAACCTTAAGCCGTTCAATTCCTGTACTCCGGGCCGTTTTCCGGGGTGTAGAACAAAAGAAAACCACCGCACTTCGGACAACTCGCGTTCGTCACGATGATATATTCTTCCTCGTCCTCGCAGTCGTGGTCACCGCCCACAATCATCTCATTGCCGCAATGCAAACAGGGCACTCCACCACTACGACGCGACCATAAAGTCGCAGCCTCCTTCAAAGCAGCGACCTCCGCGCGAAGCGCAATAACCTCCTCCGACAGCCCCATTACTTAAAGCTCCGTAACAAGCAAAAAAACCACGTTCAACACGGCCATAAACAACAGCGCCTCCATCAAACTAACCCTCCGGATAGTGCTCCCGATAACGCTTGTGCATCATCTGCAACTGACCAGAAATCGTCCGGCCATTCTCCTTCGCCATCTTCTTAATCGACAGGTACACCGGTACCGGACATAAAATTGATTTCCACTTTGACGTATCCATCTGACTTCTCCAATTATATAGGGTCACTTCGTCGCCTACTGGGAACATATGAGACAAACCGGGGAAGGTCAAGTGTTTTAGTGGTTGACAAAGCCCTATACGTGGCCCACGGTCCACGGGTCTATAACAAGGAGGCAAAGTGATGAACTTTTTCCAACGGCTTTTCAAAAAGAAAAAGTCCCCCGTACAACATTTAACTAAGAAAAAAGTGTGGCGCGATCTCGTTCCAGTTCCGAAGCACACCCGCGCAGGGAAAAAGGGCAAAACTGTTTTCTGCCCGCGGGCTGAGTGCAGATACCCGACCCCCGTCCACAATTTCGCTTGGTCTGCGTTGGTGTGTCGGGCCTGTGGGGCGACCACCGACAAGTATGACTGGCTAATCCAAAATCAGGAGGAAAAGTGATGCAGACCTTCCTGCCTTACAAGAGCATGGGCCGCTCAGTCCGCTGCCTCGACTACAGGCGGCTCGGCAAGCAGCGCGTTGAGGCCTTTCAGATACTCAATGCACTGGCCGGAAAATCCAAGGGCTGGACCAGCCACCCCGCTACAAAGATGTGGCGGGGCTACGAGACGGCGCTGTCGTTTTACAAAGACCTATGCATCGAGGAGTGGGTCCGTCGCGGCTATAAGAATACGATGAAGAAAGAGGCGTCGTATGGTCCCATTGTGATGCCCGAGTGGATGGGCGACGAGGACTTCCACGCCAGCCACCGCTCCAACCTGCTCAAGAAGGACCCGGAGTTCTACGGCAAGTATGGCTGGACGGAAGTCACGGACCTCGATTACCTCTGGCCGGTCCAATGATCATTGATAACAACGCCTACAACCGAATGAGAGAAACCCAAAGCCTGCGCAAAAGACTGCGGTGGGCAATCCGGACCTGCTTTGCGCTGTTGGCGCTGTTGGTCGTCCTGCTCCTTGGGTTGGTAGTGCCGCTATCGGCCCATGCCGGTGGGGGACTTTCCGCCGGTGACACCGAAGGCCAAAAATGCCTAGCCGAGGCCATGTACTACGAGGCCCGTGACCAAGGCTGGCGAGGTATGATGGCCGTCGGCGTCGTCATACAAAACCGCGTGGACCACTCCAGATATCCAGCGGACCTCTGTGGTGTCGTGCGGCAAGGGCGCTATCGGAACGGAAACCCCGTCAAGCACCAATGCCAATTCTCGTATTACTGCGACGGCAAACCAGAGCGGCCCGCGGAAAAAGAAGCGTGGGCCACGGCTCAAGACATCGCCACCCTTCTGACGACCACAGAGGTCGAAGTAGCAGGGCTCGAGGACGCCACCCATTACCACGCGGTGTGGGTCCAACCATCATGGTCCACGAGCCTTGAGAAACGACAGCAAATCGGGGGGCACGTGTTCTATGCACAAAAATAAATGACCCGTTCCCAACAACTCGAACGCTTCCTGTTCTCAGCCAAAAGCGCCGAGAACGGACGTGTCAATATCTCACCGCCCGTGGTCTTAGACGGCCTGTCCCGCGCCTTGAGCAGCGGCAACCCGGCGGTCGCACGGGCGGCGGCGCAGCTGTTGGCCAGTAAACTTGAGGTGTCCAGTAACCCTTTGAAACCAAAGGACTATTAACGCAGGGCCGTTTTAGAATTGTTTTAATTTAAGGGCCTGTGGATAACTCCCATAAGTCATTGAAAAATAAGGGATAATTAGATACTGTAATAATCTAATGTATAAGATATAATAGGATATAATAAGAAACCGGGCGAGCCGGGCAATGCTGTTGGACATCGTGAAGAAAATTGAAACGCTCTCGATGAGCCGTGGTCCAATTCATCACACAAGGGGATCACAGCATGTCGAAACTTAAATTGAAGGCCATCACTGATGGCAAAGACAAAAACCGGTATTGCGGACCGTCCGTAATATCGGCACTGACCGACCTGACGACCGGAGAGGCTGCAAGGCTGGTCCGGAAGCAGAGCGGTCGACCTAAGATCACGGGGACAAGCACTAACCAAGTGCTCGACGGTCTCCGGGCCTGCAACATTAAGGCTTACCGGTGGCAGAAGCCCGGCGTTCGATTAAATCGTTCGACCGGCCCAACCCTAGCCGGATGGCTGAAGATGTCGAAAGAAGATCGGACCACGGGCCGCGTCTTCCTGATCGTGGCAGGCTGGCATTGGCAGCTTGTCAGCGGTCGTCGTTATACCTGCGGTCGGATACGAGAGATCGTGTCGATCAAAGACAAGCGGGTGAAGCGCCGGGCGCGGGTCGCGGAGGTCTACGAACTGACCTCGGACAACGTGACCAAGCCTGACATCGATGTGTCGAAGCCTAAGTCGAAGTCCAACCCGTACTACTACCGGGTCAATAAAATGATCCGGCAGTACCCGGAGTTCGGCATCACCTGTGAAAAGGACGACATCGACTACTGGGTGACAATGTCCGACGAACTTGAGGGGCTTGCCACCGAACTTGAACATCCGCTGTGCGACGAGCATTACTGCTACGACATGGAGGACGTGTGGAAGAGAATGCAGGACATGGTGGAGTTCGCCAAAGAGCACCACCCAACGATAAGTAAGTAAGGACCACTAACCACCGATCACGGCTCTTCAAGATCGTTTCAACACAAAAGGACAACCCAATGGACACAGCCACAGCCACAGCCACAGACAAACGGTCCGACGTGCTCGACCACAAAATCCACATCACCACATCCGACGACGGTGAACTGGTCGCCACCAAAGGGCAGGGAAGCAGCATCATCTTCGCCGTCCTACGGAAGGACGAGAACGACGTGCTCTGCATATCCAGCACAAACGTAAGCGGACCGGAGCTCATGCAACTCATCCTATACGCCAAGCGCGTCAACCAAAGGGAAAGGCTTGTCTGACATTCGGCTATCGTTGGGCCGCGGAACACGGATGGCGGATGACGAAAACCATAAAACGCCGGTTTTCCGCGGTTCACGGTTCTAAATCGTGAATCCATTACTATAGGGCTCAGATCAGTTTTTTATTTTTTTTTATTTGAGATATGGTGTAATCCGTGTAACGGTTTTTTGTAATCCTGATTTAGTGAGTTATTTCATATGTTTAGGTACTACATAACCGTTACATATATCCATTACACCTACCAAATGGAAAATGTAACACGTAACGCTAAAACACGAATCGGGCTTATAGGGTTTTGAGTTGGAAAAAAATAAAAACTGATTTGAGCTCTCGATAGAGGGATATCGAATTAAGCCTTGCAGGGTTCCCGAGCAAAGGTTAATCAGGGATGTACGGTTCTTAACGGTCGAAGGAAAACACGTGGCAAAGACCCTGAAAAAACGGACAATACCTAAAGCGGCTTCAAAAAACCTGATCGACCGGCCCCTGTCTCGGAAACAAGAGTTGTTCGTGAAGGAACTCGTTTCGAGAGACGGCCAGATCACGATGAGAGAGGCGGCGGTGAACGCGGGCTACCCCGCAGGGAGTGCGCATACCCGAGCGTATGAACTGACGAACCCGCATATATCTCCTCACGTTTGTCGTGCCATCCGAGAATATCGGGAGGAGTTGGACAACAAGTATGGGGTCAACTACCAGAGGCACCTTAAAGACCTTCAAACGATCCGTGACGCCGCGTTGACCAACGGAGCCTACTCCGCAGCCGTTCAGGCTGAATATCGACGTGGGCAGGCTCAGGGGGACATTTACGTGTCACGATCCGAAGTCCGCCACGGCACTATCGACAGCATGTCGAAAGACGAAGTGATGAAAGCACTAGAGGATATCAAAAACAGCTATGCCCCCATCACAATACAAGCTTCCGAAGAGTCCCCACCTAATGCCTCGAACCGTGATAAAGCGCGAATCCGGCTTTTATCGCCAAGTGAAGGAGGCGATGAAGAGGTACTCGAAGAAGTTGACCCTGACGAGGATTGAGAGTTGGGCGATGCCCGGGGTGCCGGACCTGTTGCTCTGTGAGCCGTCCGGAAGGTTCAGCATGGTGGAACTTAAGGTCACGGCAAACCACGCCGTTGAGTTGAGCCCCCATCAGATTTCCTTTCTAACGAAGCACCAACACGCACCGGTTTGGATACTGATCCTTCGCCAACGTGGGGTAACGAAGCCCGCCGAGGTTTATCTTTACGCCGGGAGACATGCGATTGATCTGCGTATGGAGGGGATCGACAAGGTTAACCCGGTGGCACACGAAACAGAACCGGTGAACTGGGCAAACATTTTCCGCTTGATGTTCGAAACAGGGGACGATAAAGTCGCATAATCAACACAACACAATGGGAGTACGAGGAATGAAAAAACTTGTTCACGGAAAAATCTATAACACGGAGACCGCGACCAAAATCTGCGGCACCGGCAGCGAAGCGGGCGTTGGTGATTTTCGTTGGGAGCACTCGGCACTATATCGCACCCAACGCGGCAATTGGTTTGTCGCTGGTGAGGGCGGTCCGATGACGCGGTTTGCACGGAAGGATGGCGACGGTTCCAGCTACGGCAGCGGGTCAGGTGTCATACCGTTGACGCCGGAGGAGGCGTTGATCGAAATCGAGCTGGCGCAACCGTTTGATACTGATGTCGTCGAGCAGTATCTAAGCGACCTAGTGGAGGCCGCGTGATGTTTCTATTCGCTTGGATTGGCCGCTTGCTTTACGGCTCTGACTACAATGATTTAATGCGCCGCGCTAACACCCGCCCGGTGCGTCGCCGCCGCAGATAGAATTGCTTTCCCTGTGTGAAAACTAGCCCGGCCCCGTGCCGGGTTTTTTTTATGTTGCGCCGCTTGTGTCGTGCTGGTATAAGACAAGTCCCACACCACACAAGGAAACTAGATCATGCTTTTAACCGTTGAAACTAGCCGCTCGAGTAAGACCCGGGGTTGTGCTGTCACATACCGTGCCGCGCCGAAAGAGATGTTCGGAACATGCCCCGACACTTGCGGCATGAAACCAAAAGACACCGGCACCGTCGAGATCGACCGCGACTATGAGAAGGCGCTTGGCGACGCCGTGCCGAAAGGCGGGTGGTCTTGGCTGTATTCCCATTTTTCCCCGGACGGATGGAAACACAAGAACGGCCCCGGTCGCACCGTGTTCAATTTCAGCGCCGACACAATCGCCGACGCGGTGAAATACTTTCAGCGCGGCGTCCCCGTCGTAACAGTAGTACCGGACGGTCATTGGAAAGAGCGTCGAGCGTTCAAGCAGGACGGGCTCACCTTTATGCGGTGCCCCGCCGAATATGACGATAAGACCGATTGCGGAAATTGCGGCGACGCGAAAGGACCGCTTTGCGCCCGGGAAGATCGCCGGTTTGCCGTTGCGTTTACGGCGCACGGCCCCGACAAACGCCGAGCGGGTGATCCCGACGACCCCGGCGGATGTTATGCGGCGTGCGGGAATTGCGCGATCCATTGGCGCAGGCTTGCCGAGTTATCGCCCGACGCCGAGACCGAGGCGGAACACGTCACACGGTTTGCCGCCGGGTTGCGTCGCGGTTCGAGGTTGCGCCATCACGTCGCCGGGGACACGGGGCTTGCCGCCTGATAAAATAAGCGCTTGCGCCCCGTGCGATATAATGGGATAAACCATCTGCGGCGATATTGCCGCGCAACACATAGGATCAAAAACAATGGCACATGAACTTGACATCGCAGCAGATGGAACCGTCGCAATGGCCTTTCGCATTGGCGACCCCGTACCGTGGCACGCCGCCGAGACTAACCCGCAGACCGTCGCAGTTGGGGCGTCAATAGAAGACTGGGCAACCGCCGCCGGTTTGAATTACGCAGTGGAGGTCTCGCCCAATTGCAAACCCGACGGTTCCCCCATCGCCGACAGCTATCACATCGCCCGGACTGATACCGGCGCAGTCACCGGCCCGTATATTGCTGGCCAGTGGCAACCGGTACAGAACGCCGCCGCCCTCGAGCTCGCCGACGATATCCGCCGGGCGCACGGCTATGACATCGTGACCGCCGGGGCGTTGTTCGGCGGTTCCAAAATATGGTTACAGCTTGAAGCGGACGCCGACGCCACCTTGCCGGGTGGTGATCGGATCACATCGCGCCCGCTCTTTTCGCTCAGTCATACCGGACGCGACGCAAACACCTTTGCCAGCGTTAATACCCGCGTTGTTTGTAACAACACGCTAACCGCCGCGCTGGCCGAGACCGGCGCGGATATCGTGCGACACGATCACCGCGTGATGTTCGAGCCCGCCGCCGTTGAAACCGCACTTGGTTTGAACGCCGAGCGGTTTGCCGGGTTTGCCGATATGGCGCAGCGTATGGCGACCCGCGCCCTATCCGACGCCGAAGCGCTCGAGTTTTTCCGCGATGTTATCGGCGGGAAAGAAACCGCCGAGGAAGGCGGAAAGGTCCGCTGGTCTATTGGCGTGCGCCGGGCGATGGCGTTTCATCGCGGTCAGGAGTTTGTGCCGGTCGGAAAGGCGGACGACCTCGAGGTCACGGCCCGAGTATCGGAGCGGCTGGATCAGATCGCACGCGGTGTCGCGACACCGTTGCCGACCGACGCCACCGCCGACCCGGTCGCGACTATCAACCCCGGGCACGATATGGAAAGCGCACGCGGCACATTGTGGGGAGCGTTTAACACCGTCACTTGGTTAGCCGACCAACGCCCGGCGAAGAACAGAGGCGCGGCGCACGGCATCGCCTCGAACTTGTTTGGCGACGGCACCGGCGGAAAGCTTAAGGCCAAGGCGCACCGGAAAGCGCTGGAATTGCTCACCGTCTAATCCGACACCACACCACACGAGCGAGCGGCCCGGGGATTATCCCGGGCCGCTTTGCGTTCGCGACAGTTAAACTGGCCCCGGCCCGTCGACCGCGGACGTACCAAACCGCCTCGAGGTCCGCGTACCGTGAGCCGTGAGCCGCGTTTCGGCCCGTCTAGACGTTAGACCATGCGCCCCGGCCCAGCGCCCGCCCCTCGAGCTCTGACGCCACGCCCCATTGCGCCTTGCACCCTATGCGATCTCGTGCGATAACATGCGCCTGGACCATTCCCGGCCCGATAACAGGAGCGAAAACAATGCAACGATATACCGACGAGACCTTCCCCCCCGCCGAGCTGACCATCGAGCAGTACACGACACCCAATTTGCCCGCCGCTTATTACGTCGCGGCGCGAGGCACTAAGATCACCGGCACAACGATGGACCGCGCCGCCGCCGAGACCGCCCGCCGTGCGTTGATTGCACCGCGTGGCGCAATGCGACCGACCCGCGCACAAATCGAAGCGTTCAAGTCTATCTACGACCGACCGCTGGACAGCGGCCCAGCCGCGCCGACCTATCTTCAATTCCGGCGGACCGTTCGCCCGGCGATAGGGGTCGACTGCTACATGGTGCAATGGTGCGGCATGTGGTTGGGCATCGAGCCCGACGGTTACACGCACAGCTAATAACGTTGCGCTACATGCGACAACGTGCGACAACATAGGTCCGGCATTCCCGCCGGGACACAATGGAGAAATCAGATCATGATCGAAGCAATGAACATCCAAGGACTGGGACTATCGACCGCCGCGCAGATCGAGCACCAGATCGACCAGCTCAGGAGCGAGCGTGACGCGCTCACCCTCGAGCTCGTCACCGCCCGGCGCGACCGCGAAACAATGCAGGCCAAGTTAAATGCGAGCCCAGCAACTGTGGACCACCCAATGGTGACCATGTTCCAGCGCATGGTCGAGAACATGGTCGAAAGTCACTTTGACGGCCCCGGCGCGGACCAGCTCGAGGGCATGGTCGAGAGCACCGTCGAGAGCGCGCTCTCTGACCTATCAGTCGAGGTCGACTGCATCGCCACGGTGCGAACATGAGCCGGACCGTGGACGACACAACCCGCGAGATGCTGGAGGGCGCGCTGTTCCAATTCCAGTTCATGGCGCTCATGTCGCAAGCCGGTCGGAGCGACGAAGCCGACGCGGCATATGCCAAAGGCATGACGCGGCTCGCCGCTGTGCTGGCCGAGCCCGAACCCGAACCCGATGATTCCCGGTGGCGTGCCGAGCGCCGGTGGCATGCCGCCGCCGACCGGGATGAACTCGACCTGTACTGACCCGACACCACCGACATCGAGCACGCGGCCCGGCCCATTGCCGGGCCGTTTTTTTGCGCCCTCACGTCGAGCTCGTCGGCCCAGTACCGGGCCGGTGCCCACCATTTCGACCTGACGGCCCGACATCGAGGCCCGACATCGAGCTCCCGGCCCTCGAGCTCCCGGGGAGCTGGGCGTCCAGCGCATGGCCCGGCCCGAGATCCGTTGTGCGCCGCCGTCGATATCCATGCTGCACGTGCTAACCCAGGACAACGCGTATTGTCTGATATCAACGGGTTGCACGTTCGCACGTGCAGCATTGGCACCATGCGCCCGGCGCATGCGACACGGCCCGTCAGGCGGCCCAGATCGCCCGGGTCCCCGGGATATCGGGTCAGATCGCCATGATCGATCGGAGCTGGCGGCGCGCCCAGATCGACGGCCCACGCCCGGGGGACCGAGGGCAAGGGCCATGTTTCGCACGAACAATTACAAGAAATTTGATATGACTTTAAAAAATGTCTTTTTAATGCTAAATATCCCATACCGTTTCACGTGAAACAAATTTTAGGGTCCCCAAAATGGATGCTTCCCCGAACCCCGTGGTCCACGAAAAGGAACTCAAGCTCCAACTCCGTCTTGCGCAATTGGAGAAGAACGAGGCGTGCCAAAAAAACTTTTTAACTTTTGTCCGTGAGGTGTGGCCCGAGTTCATTGCAGGGCGGCACCACAAGATCATTGCGGAAAAGCTTGACCGTGTTGCGCGAGGCGAGTTGAAACGTCTGATAATCAACATGGCTCCACGTCATACGAAGTCGGAGTTCGCGAGTTACCTGTTTCCGGCATGGATGATGGGCCGTGATCCGTCGATGAAGATCATTCAGGCGACGCACACGACGGAGTTGGCTGTAAACTTTGGTCGTAAGACCAAGAATTTGTTAGAGGATGAGCGTTACCGGGAGATTTTCCCGGGAGTAGAGTTAGCTGTTGACAGCAAGGCGAGTGGTCGGTGGGACACGAACAAGGGTGGAATGTATTACGCGGTAGGTGTTGGTTCGAATTTGGCGGGCCGCGGCGGTGATTTAATCATTATTGACGATCCTCATTCTGAGCAGACGGCGATGTCCAATTCTGGATTTGATGATGCTTGGGAGTGGTACACGGGCGGCCCTCGTCAGCGTTTACAGCCGGGTGGATCGATTGTGTTGGTCCAAACTCGGTGGAGTGAGAAGGACATGACGGGTCAGTTGCTTCGTTCGATGGCGAAGGACCCTTTGGCGGATCAGTGGGAGGTGGTTGAGTTACCGGCATTGTTTGACGACGAAACCCCGTGTTGGCCGGAGTACTGGAGTTTTGAAGATTTGTCCGCGGTCCGCGCATCAATACCTGCGAGCAAGTGGAATGCGCAGTATCAGCAGAATCCAACGGGTGATGACAATGCGATTATTGCCCGCGAGTGGTGGCGCAAGTGGGAGGGAGGTACGGTCCCTCAGTTACAGTATGTGATCCAAAGTTACGACACGGCGTTTTCAAAGCGTGAGACAGCGGATTTCTCGGCTATCACGACGTGGGGTGTATTTTACCCGGACGAGGGCGGTCCTCCGAACTTGATATTGCTGGACAGCAAGAAGGGGCGTTGGGATTTCCC
>JGI24006J15134_10000402_pt1 | contig 26746 bp, 47 predicted proteins | sample LinPmetageLP53_FD_15134 | JGI IMG/M metagenome (IMG submission 15134)
TGATGTTTCTGTCCGACTACTTGCTTGTCCCACCATTATGAAGCAATGCTTCAAATGCAAAGACAAGATGTATGGCTACGAGATTATGGATGACCTCTACCAGCAGAAGAAGTATTTGCGAGGTTGCACAACATGGGACGAGTTCGCTGAAGAACATAACTTGCCTATCGGCTTCCAGAAGAATTACCAATTCGAGAAAAAGAAGGGCTGGGTCTGCACCGAAGCTCACAAGTCCACATACCACGAAGCTTACGAATCACAGCCTGCTTGGTATAAAGACGAGTTAATCCGTGCCGATGGCTTCTATCCTTCACCCCGAGCTGATTACTGATGACAAGAGGAATATCATTTACGCTTGAAGACTTAGTCATTCTTACTGGGCACAAAAAAGCTTCTATCCGTTATGTTGCTGATGTGATGCTTACCGAGAAAATGCTAAAATCTGTCTCAGAAGAAATAAACAAGAAAAAGGAAGAATCGGAGAAAGCAGATTCTGAATCTTAATTTTTTATCACAATCTTAACTTATGTCTTTCGGAGGAATCGCAATGAAAATACCAAGAAATAGTATGGCGAAAAAATGGTGCAGAAATTCTCACACTGTAAGAGCGAGAATAGATATGTTTATATGCCTACACGCATATGAGAAATTAGTGGGGCGAATCCGATGACAGGCAAATCACAAAGCAAGGCTAAAGGGGCACGAGATAAAGTCATACAAGACATGGCCGACAAAGTTATGGCGGCTATCAAGTCTGGAGACAAGCCTTGGAACAAGCCTTGGGATACTTCCAAATGCACTACTGGTCTTGCACACAACATTGTGTCAGGCAAGCCCTATCGTGGTGTCAATCAATTCTATCTTAGTATCGCATCCCCAGATATTGAGTTTGCTTCATACAAACAATGGGCCGAAGTTGGTCGCAAACACGCTATATCCAAAGGTGAGTATGAGTTATCCGAAAACGACAAGGGCAAACCATACAAGAAAGCCACCGAATACTACGGAGTCCAAAAGGGTGCATCATCTCATACCGTTGTGTATTACATGATATTCGAGAAGAAGGACAAAGAAACGGGGGAGAAAGAACGCATTCCCGTCCTCAAGTGGTATCGTGTGTTCGGAAGAAGCGACACCAACATACCTGCACCTCCACGCCCCGAGATTGACCCCAGCGAAATGCCCGAGTTCACCAACCATCAGGAAAATGTTGAACGGCAAGTCCATGAATGGATGGCCGAGCAAGGCATTTCCTTTTCCGAAGGCGGACACCGTGCCTTCTATCGCTACGGTTCAGACCACATTCAAATGCCAGACAAAGTGGCTTTCCCATCTGGTTTTTCCTATCTCCCTACACTACTGCACGAGTCAGTCCATGCAACGGGTCATCGTAAGAGATTGAACCGCAAGATGGGCACGGGCTTTGGTAGCGAGGATTACGCATTCGAGGAATTGATTGCCGAGATGGGTGCATCCCTGCTATGCAGACACTTTAACATTCTCCCCTCCGACCCATTGGAAGATGGTTTGGAAAATCAAGTAGCCTACATGACATCTTGGATGAAACGATTGGAGAAAAGTCCACGACTACTCATCCAAGCGGGCAGCAAGGCTCAAAAAGCAATGGACTTAATTTTAGATACTAAGTTTGAGTATGACGACAAGAAAGAAGAAAAGGTGGAAGAAGAATGAGCGAAATCAAAACAATTCAATGTCAAGGCGAAGGCTGTGGGCGTGAAGCCTACGAAGAAGATGAAGACTACTATACATGTGGTCGTTGTGGATGGGCTGGCTCATCCAATAACCCTGTTGTTGTATTACAAAAGCAAGTCGCTGAACTCAAAAGCGAACTGCGTGATTGTCATGACTTACTGAATGACTGTGGCTACTACTTTGTAAATGGTGCATGGACTGACCCTCAAGACGACAACGAAGGAGATGATGAAGAATGACAACAATACATAGCCATTCGCTTAAAAAATGCTCGGATTGCGGCATTCCGCTTATCCATGAACCTATGACTCGGGGTGTGCCTGGTGGAGATTGGTTCTTCGCTTGCGCTGTTTGCGAGTGGCATTCAGAACAAGAAGAGCCTCATACTTCAATCCGTAAAAATCTTACACCAATTGAAATCGTTGATATTAAGCTTCAGATAAATAAAATCCGTGATTATGTCAAAGACCTTATTCCTCAATCGGAACCTCTCCATATCGCTTTCATGATGCTATCCATGTCCTTCTTACAGGAGGGAGATGAATGACTCAAATGATTGGAGTTTGCGGTTATTGCTCGTTTGTTCAGGGTTATCACCCCAACAATATGTTGCTTATTGCCGACCACCCTACTCTTTCCCATGACTTTTGTAAGTCTTGCAAATCACACCACCCTGACTATAAGCCAACGGCTGATTGTCTTGACTTCAAACCGAAGAACCCTGATGTCTACGAAGGCCAAACATGGTTTTGTCAAGGTTGTGGGAGCGGAACAGAATTTCTTATCACTTTAGAAAAAGCACAGGAGATGATTGAATGACCCAAAAAGAACCACCAAGAAAACCTTACCGACCAAGACCCAAAGATGAAGAAGTAATTGCCGTATATGAGAGTGACTGTGGTGTCTTCAGCCGTGATATTACCTATGAAGAAACATGGGAGTTAATGTGTAGCGCATTTGAAGGCGGCTCAAATTATTGGATAGACCATGTGGAGCTTCCTGGAGACACCGATATAGAGCGCAAAGACTGGCACTCACGATTCTCGCAACGGGCTGTCAATCTTCCCAACGACGAATACCATTCAAGTTTGCTCGGTTGCCGTGAAACCAACACCTATCGGTGGTCTCATCAAATCCCATTCATCTCAGGCGACGGTATCAATGAAATGAAACTCGTTGTTGAAGGAGAAAACCATGAACTCGGTATCGAGCAAATCAAATCGGGTATCGCTCGTATGCTTGAGGGCAAACGCCATAAGCGTGATTGGCTTACAGGCTACCACGATGCAGATACCGCCGACGCTTTTCTTCAGTATTGTTTATTCGGAGAGATTATCTATGGGTGAACAACACATCTATACCGAAGAAGACATTGGAACGGAAGTCCGTTCGGTCATTGAAGGCGTTGAAATGTTTGACGAGGTTATCGCCGTATGGCTTCCAAACCGTAAGCGTATCATCGGCCCAACTCTAAAATGCGCTCACATCTTCGCTCGCTTTTCTATGATTCCCGCCATGCTGGAAGTCAATGAACGGATGGAATCTCACATGAACGACATGGAGGATTTAGAATGAGGCCATCTGTTTGTCCCCTACCAGGGAAAAATACCTGCGATAGATGCGGTCTTATATTCGGCAATTGCAGATGCCCTGCGGCTAAGGAGGATTTAGAATGACACGAGTTTTACAACAACGATTGCTTAACTCCATACCTATTCTCGTTCAGGCGGGTTTAGAGAACAATGAAGTATTTTTGCTTACTCTTTTGAACAACGATTGGCGTTCTCGCTCGCCTCACCCATACGAATTGGCTGATGTGCGAACAATGAAGATATGGATTTACATGCAACTTAGGTGATACTATGGGAAGAAATGAATGGAATTGGATGCTTGACAACCAAGAAGGCTGGTGGCGGTGTAACTTCTGCGAAGGGGTTCACACACCTCATCAGAATCTATGCCCCAAATTACTCGAAGAATCAAGGAGGTGGACTTTTTCATGGCTTCCCCAATGAGAAGATTCTTAAAGAACAACAACCTTCCCGACATTCACGACAGGCCTCCGCCTGTTCCGCTCATAGTCGTTCCCGAGGATGAATACGAGGAGTGCGACTTTTGCACCAAGCCAGCCATCTACTTTGATAATGTTTATTGTCCCGTCTCAGTTAAATGTTGCGAAGACGCAGAATGCTCCGAGCAAGCTGCATGGGAATTGTTTAACTTAATTATGGAAAATCCAGGTGATGACGATGACTGATTATGCAATAAGCTCGTTGCTTTCCGACAAGTTAGTATGGAAAATGGACTTGCGGACTATTATTCCTCTACCCGAACCACAGAGGGGTTGTCATCAGGGTAAGATTGTGCATGAATTGATTCTTAACGGGGTATTATTCCCTCGAAACAGTTACTCCTACAATAATCTTATTTTTTTCATAGAGTTTGGCTCGAAAAATAGTGCCGATTCATTCTTTGCTCGATTAGAGAAATACCTGGAAGAAAAATGGGGGCAGAATTCTTGAAACCTTTGAAAAGAAACTGGACAAAAACAGGTCGCTCACACATACACCTTGTGAATAGAGCGTTTATGGGCCTTGACGATATTTGCACCTCCCATGAAGAATTCGGGGGCGAGCGTGAAGATATTGCTAAAAGCGCAAGGGAAGTAATATCTATGTTGTCTGAACAAAAAGTATCACCTGTTTCTGGACGAAATCTTAACAACAGGAATTTACCTTCTGTCCACAAAATCTCACGCCTATTATTGGAAGACGATAGATTCACCGTAACTTACCATTGTAGAAACAGATTGTTTCACATTTCACAAGAAAATTCCAGACATGCAAGAGCGGCCACCGATATATTTATAGGCTGGGACAACATATCTGTAACTGGGCGGGGCGAAGCCGACGAAAAGCGCACTAAGAACACAAAAATAGGAGATGCAAACAATGAACGAAGCAGATAGAAGATACAGCCAAACAATTACCCTCAAGGTTAATTTTACGAACGAACGCCCCGAAGGAGATGTATTCCGTTCTCTTTTCCGCTCCAAGATTGGTGTCGGTGAAGCGCACACAGGATTTTCCCTTTCGCACCTCAGCAATGCGGGAACCAAAGAAGTTTACCGTATTACTTCGGCATTCGCACCTGGCAACATTGACCGAGACAATCTCTTTTCCAGCGATAAAGAGTTGTTGAATTTCATGCTTGGTAAAGGTAACTGGGACTACATCAAGGTTCATGTTCCAACCGAACCAACTCCTTTCCGACCATCCAACTGGGCAATCCACATCTCCCACCTAAACAAAGAAGATTGGGTATGTGATGCAAAACCTTGGTATTCCAACCAAAAGGAATACTGCACTGACATCAAGATGACTCACCCTGAGGTTGGTCGCTGTAACCCACACCGTTTTTCCTTCAAGTATTTCGGGACGACTACTGGAATGATTCAAGACCTCGAGTTCAAAATGCACATATCAACAAGTGATAAAGATATGCTCAAAGCATCCGAATTAGAGACTGATTCAATCATGCAAACGATTGTCAATGCTTGCTCTAAGATTGGCGACATGACCCACTCCTTTGCTTGCATTGGTGAAATTGAAGTGGAGAAAGTCGTTTCATGTGGCCGCTACGCACACGAAGAAGAGGAATGATACTATGAGTTTTGTAAATGGTTCACCCTTACAAGTTATTGACACCTTCGTTTCCCATTTGGAAGACGGGGATGAATTACAATTCGGCTTCAGCGGAAAAGACTTCGCAGCAAAATTCACGCTTACCGATGACGGCAAAGCTTGCACCATGTATGAATTATGGGGTCAAGGCTCAACTTCATGCACATTGATGGCTGATAATGCCCCTATGCCCTTCCGACGATGTGTTCTTGGTATCATGCGTGAACTTGTGTATGAACACGGGACTCCCGCACTACAAAAAGAGTTTGTGACTGGAATTGCTAACACACCTGAACTCGCAAAGGTATGGGAAGAAGCAAAATGCAAGGATGATTGATATGAGCGTCGGTTCAGCAAAGACAAAAAAGATTCAGTTTCTTACCTTACAAAATGCAGAATTGGTTTTGCTTGTTTCAAAATTGCTTTCAGTCTATCCTGTGGAAGATATGCCAGATGATTACGAGCACAAGTTTATTAAACATTCTCTATTAAACCTTAAATTACTCGAAGCCCCAAAACCCCCAGAGCCTGAGTTCAAGTGTTCTGTGTGTGGAATTGAATTGCCAGAATACCAAGCAAGAAGTAGCCGTGCTAAATGCAGCAAGTGCTATCTTATTTGGAAGAAGGAAAAGCGAGGAGGAAAATAAATGCCACAAGCAACAAAAAAAGGAAAGCGAGCACTCCGTGTTAAGAAGCAGATTTACTGTATTCTTCAATCCAACCCCGATGGACTTAGCACTAATCAGATTTACACCTACCTACAAGACGGGCCTGCAAAACGCTTCATCAATGGTGCAACGCAAATCGGACAAATTCTTAAGACTATGAAAGGTATTCACCAAGATGTAACTACGGAAGTGGGAACGCTACGCAAGTATAAAACCGCATTGTGGACTCTACGATACCCTGAAGAATTTTTGGAATGGTTGGGAGACGATGCTGAAGTGTTTCTCGATAAAATTCGTGAGGCTGTTTGAATGGCTGACTTACTTATTCTTGATACAGCTCACCCTCAATTTACTGTTTCCGACTACTCGGGATGGGATAATGAGCGTCGTTTCACACCGCATCTTATACTGCACTGCTGGGAGCAACACATCTATGTTTCCTTCAAAGGGTATGACAAGGTTTGGCAGTTACTTGATACTATTTTCTATAAAGAGCCATTAGGTCGTAAAAACTTCAACGAAGTTTTGAAGCATCGTGTTCAACATTTAGACGAAACCTCTTTGCAGATTATTTCTGGCATCATACAAGAGGCAGATTTAACAAAAATTGTTTTGCAAGGGGATTTAATCAAGAAGAAAATCAATAAAAAATCACCCCCGCAGCTTATCTTAAATGTAGATTTTACTTACAGACATTATGAAGCAGAAATTCATCCACCTCTTTTTGACACAGCAAATTTTCTTGAAGCTTATGGTTACGAGAACATTGGGTTTTGCGATTTTGAACTCATTACTCGGGGTAAGAAAAGTGAAAATCAAAGGTTAATACAAACATTCCCCTCTATTATCGCCACAAAGAAAAGTCTTAAGGGGCAACCGAAGGGGATGAGTGTAGTCCGTTGCATACAATTACCAAGTGGAAAGATAGGTTGTCTGAGTAATATCGTAGTCAAACATGAAAAATATGCTTGTTCATCCCCTATTCAGTCAGAATCCTTGCCCCAATTAAAAAATTGGTTGGAGGAAGTAAGTAGAATGCAACGCCATGTGTCTAATTTACTCGCTCAAAATTATTCTATTCCCCAATGGGTGCAGAAAAATACTACATCTTCTACTGTTTCATATTATACTATGAATCATCAGAAACTTGTAACCTATCTTATGGATGGAACACGAAAACCTACTGACAAAATGGAGGGTTGAGATGCTTTACCCATTTAATTGTTTTGATTTATTAGTAAGGTGCAGAAATTATAACTGCGGCGCAGTGCATCGTTTTTCGCTATTCTTTATTATTGCTTATAGTATGGAGGAATAAATTGATGTCATCCCCCCTGTATCTCTCTGTCAGTTTAACATACCCTGTAAAGGATAAAAAGAATACCCAATACCCCTGCGCAGTCAGGCGTTTATTTCTTTTCCCACAGCAGGAAAGAATCAAAACAATTAGGTTTATCGGAATGTTTATAGGGCGACAAACAAACAGCAGAATTATGGGCAATAGTCATACGGGGCAACAACGGTTCGTTACTGCTGCCTATCGTTATCTTATGATTAACGGTGAGACAACTGCACATGACATTGTAGCCTATCTACATAACAACCATAAACACTCAAGAAATATGTCTGTCCGCCGTGCATCATGTCTTATGGCGGTGCATCCAATGTTTGTCAAATTAGGAGATACCGAACATAACAACGGCAGATACAAATACAAGGTTTCAGTGTTCGGTGCTATACCCGAAGAAAATATAGTGCATGACCTGTATAACACTATCAAGTCTGGAAGCCACATGATGTTTTCTTTCCGCAAATATCCTTCATTCATTCGTAGCAAAGTAGAGGCATTGTTACTTACAGATAAATTACATTCCACCAATATACCCCCTTACGAGATTAAAAAACACGAGCGATAATACAAATGAAAAACAAATAAAATTGGTGGATAACAAACGAGGTTATCCTATGACAACAGACAACATATTCCGCATGGTTACGCAATACGCACAACAAAATTTCTTCATTGATGTAGAAGATAAGATACCCATATTCATTTGCTCAGTCGGGGCGCATTTGTTCAACACCATTAACAAGTGCTCGTCCTGCGACTTTGACCCAGAAACAATTGACGACAAGGGTTTTGTTATTCATAACTGCCCAATGCGGCATGACAAACAACCCATCTATACTCCAATGTCAAGATTGGCTGACACACGCATTCATATCCTAATGCGTGGCGACAAGGGTTCGGGTAAATCCATCCTAATTCAATTGTTCCTCGGAGACCATAACGGTTTGCTTTACAACAAAGAGGCAATGAACGGCGTAGGCTTCCGCACTATGCTTGGCCCCAACTCCATTACCGAAGCAGGTATGTTTGGTTCGGTTGATGAGGACGGCAACATTACAGGGCGACCACTCGCTCGTGAATTGTGTGGTGGCTTTTTGGGCTTTGAAGAATTTTCATCAATGTCCGACGCTCAAAAGAAAGACCACTCGGTTGATATGAAGAACCAGATGCTTACATCAACGGACAATGGCCGTGTTATGAAGGCAATGAAGTCTGGTTGGGTTCAATACAATACTCGTTATACTCTATGGGCTGGCACACAACCAGCACGGTTTGAATTAGAGTCTGGTCTTGACCGTAGGTTCTTTATCATTGATATTGAAATGACTCCAGGCAAGGAATTGGAATATAAAAGGGCGCAACGCAAACAGGCTCAGATGACAAACGATACACGGGTTGAGTTGGCAGAACTCAACATGGATATTAACCGTTGGTTCTTAGAACGACAATTAGAGGTCATGTTGAATCCACCTACGGGTATTCTCTTTGCAGACAAAATAGAGGAATGGTTGGAACGACCCGAAGTGCGTTCGTTTGAGTCAGATTTGTTCCGCCGTCTGTGTATTGGTTATACTATGATGCGTGAAGATTACGAGGGCGGCACATACCTTGATGTAAAGATGACACCCGAGTTGGCTATGCTTCTGGAAACATCATTGAATCAACGAAGAAATGTTATGGATGCAGACCTAATGCTCATCAAAGATACATTCTGGCAACAAGACCTATCAAAGTCGCAATTGCTTAAGGAAGTAGAGCGCATGATTACAAACGACTATCAGGCTGCAAAGCGTTGGATGGAAGAAAATCTTATGGGCCAATCATGGTATTTTGAGTATGTTCCTTCCAAAGAAGGTCGTGGCCGTAAAGGTATCGTCTGCCGTATTGGTGGCGCACCTACACCCGAAGTAGAGTCAAAAATCAGTCGCAAAATTATATGGGGCGGTAAGGAGATGACGGCATGAGAAGTGAAAGAGAAGTCCGACAATTGATGCTTGATGCCGAAGATGTAATCGTTGAACGCACACTTGCATGGGTGCTAAGTGAGGGTTCAGAACAATGTCCTTTCTGCGCACACGCTCAATGTCGCCAATGGGAGATTAAATTACTTACTGGACAAATGATGCCTATGCACTTAGAACAATCAAACAATTGGCCTTCCGCAACCGTAAGCGACCACATGGATAATCACCGTCATTACGATGAAGGTGAGGCACATCGGATTGAACGGGCACGACATGAAAGCATAAGTACACTTACTGTTGCCGAGGATATTGCACAGAAATTAGTTACATGGATTGGTGAACTCGAACGAAGAAAAGACGATGAAGGTATTACATCAGAATGGGTTGCCGATGCAGCCAAATTAGTAGGTCAGGCCAATTCATCTTTACGCTTGATAGGACAATTAAAGCAAGAAATTGGTGTAGATAGCCAATTGTTATTGGCTCAGAATAGGGTGGATGGAATCATGGGAATACTTGTTTCTGTTCTTGGTGCGACACCACATCTATTGGATGCGATAGAGTTTAAATTAAACGCACTCAAAGACCCAACAACACTTATTGATTACGATACGGAGGACTGGGCATGACTGAGATAAATGGTGAGGGAAAATTTACTTTTGCAGAACGAAGGCGTAGACTCGTTAATAGGCAAATGCCGCATAGAGACTTACCTAAATTATGGAAAGCAATGCAGGAAGAAGGCTGTTGGTTTGAACACACTCGCACGGGTCATCAATTTAGATGTGGTCGGTATAAGATAACTGCAAAGTCAATCTCCGAAGCATGGTCGGTATCACCCTCAGCAGTAACTCGTTTGGTTAATTGGTTATCGGAACAGGATGAGATACTATGGGAATGATTTTCCTTACATCAGATGAACGACCTTTCAAAGAGGGCGACTTTATTATGAGTCATGGTATTGAATATCTTCCTACAGCACCCGATACCACTTACATAGTGTTCCTTAATAAATTAAAAGAGAAGGATATTAAGGAATGGATTGATGTTGTTTCATTCAGACTTGTATTTGTCATAGATAAATTACCAAAGTTAAGTAAGCAAATCAAAGACCGAATAATTATTCACGAATCACTTAACCCCACTACGGAGTCATACAATAAAGCAATTCAAGCCATCTGGAAGTATAACGATAGAGATTATGTATTCCGTCTGTTGGTTGAATCAAAGTGCCCTATTCCGCTGGCGTTGGCGTGGGTCAAAGCAAACGATTCTGACCCCCAGACATGGCGCAGAATCGCCGCAGTTATGTTCACCCTACCCGACACCTACTGCCATGCAATAATGGCGTTCTGCATACGCCCAACGGGAGTCTCACCAAAATGGCCTAAAGGCAGCGATAAGAAAGAAAGCAATGAATCATTATTATTCTTCCGTGATAGCGATAAGTATATCACTGACCTTCTCGAGTCTTTGCCTGAAATTAGGAATGAAATTCGAGAAACCGTTGCGCCTGAACAGCAAAACATTATACCCAAAGTCAAGGAGTCGCTCCTTGAGTGGCTATGAACTGGGACTTTGCACTATGCTTTCTTATTGTTTTTTTAATATCTGCTGTTTGTAATATGTATCAGAATAGGGGATTCGCAAGACAACAAGTAGTTATGGATTTAGAAAACGGAGTCAATCCCGACCCTGTTCTGTATCAGACTATGTATCTGGAACAAGATTAAAACCCTCCTCGTTGTATCAACCAACATGGCTCGTAATGTCCGTATCAGAAGATTGATAGCGGAGATACTATTTACTAATGGCTCTATGACTAAAACACAAATGTTTTCGTTTTTAGAGAAAAACCATAGATTACTTAAAGAACCAACGGAACATAGCATATCATCTATGCTCAATAAAAATAGTCAGGTAATTCCTGTTGGGACTGCTATTGCATTTACAGAAAGTGGTAATAAAACCACTCACACACTCTTTGATGTAAATAGGGAAGTAATACATACATACCAGGATTTAGTTATGACTATGCCTGTTGCTCTTTTGACTGTTGATGAAGCCAAACAGACAAATCGTTGTCCTACTTGTGCCCGTGTTCGCATTTTAGCAATAAACGGCTTATGTTTAGAATGTAGACATACTACTGATAAATAAGCAGACCGATAGATACATTTATACGCCCACAAACAAAGAGCAAATCATGGCGGAGGACATGGGGCAACCATACAATGAAGAACCACTTCATGTATCTTGGCGTAGCGCAATCACTAAGCAGTGTGATGAGATAAAAGACGGTCTACTGCGACACCATGAAAAGTGGGGCACATCTATCTTCAGACCCGTTACTATTCTATCTGCGGTTTCAGCCGAAGATGCTTTGAGAATCCGTATTGATGACCGAATCAAAAAACTTCAAAAGTGTGAAACCAAAGACCAAGAAAGAGAATTGATTGATGACCTTATAGGTTATCTTGTCAATTTCCGAGCATACATGAGTGTGCATAATCCTGATGTATGGAGTGATTTTGAATGAGTCTTAGAAATTCTGAAGTTAAAGGTAAAGAACGACTTTGGTATGTCGGAGACCCTTGTTATGTTATTGAGGGCGATAAGTGGGATGCTTTCTGTGAATTGATGTGGAAGGGCAAACAACCCGACCATGCAGAAGAAGATTATATCTTGCAATACAAAGGCGAAGAAATTCGTATCTATTCAAATGGTGGCGACGGCTCGTGGACTTTTGACTACATCGAGAACCTCGTCGGAACAAATCGCTCTTTTTGGGCAGATTCTGGTTGCATTGCAGTTATGCCAGCAGGAGCCATAGACCATGAACACTCTATTGAACACATTCATACACAAGGTATTGTCATCAAATCACGACGAGCACCTGTTTTGTCGGTTGAGGATGATGTTTGGTATTTAAATGGTGAGGCAGATACTTCAAAGTGTGATTGCGAGTGTGAGGGTTGTTGTTGAGCAGTCCACGAAGCTCCGAGTGGGTTGGTCGTTGCACATCATGTAAATTATGGAGGACACTTGAACATACAATTATTAACCGAGTAACGGGTGATAGATTCTGTATGTTTGATGGAGCAAAAATTCAATTGGTCTGTGGATATTGTAACAGAACAGGAAAGGATAGTGGAGACAAATGCCAGAAATGTGGTGGGACGGGAATGACCTCCCTAAGCCCTTTATCAAAACAATAATCAAAAAACTTAGAAACATAATAAGGAGGAAAAAACAATGATACCAGAAGCAGGGCACATAGCAAAGGCAGTAGGACTTGATGAAACAATTATGAGGGAATTAGATTTATCTGTCTACATCACAGAAGATAATAAAGGTGGTTGGGCTGGTGCGGGACGATGGACTGCTATACCTACGGAAGATGAGCCTACAAAGAAAGGATTTTTTGTTTTTAAATCTATACCTGCAGATAATGAGTGGGTTGTTACAATGGCCTTAACATCAACATTTGTCGGATTGGAAGGGGCGAGTGAAGAACTTAAACTAAACGATTTTCCACAATACTGTGATAGCCTAAAATTCCTTATGTATGGAACATTAGATGTAGATGAAATTAAGGAACGCCGAGACCAATACTCTAAGATATTGGAGGGCGAAGAGTAATGGCTCATGAGCACCGAGGTAAAGTCTGGTTCGTTCGGGGCATTGACTCCTATAATAAAGAAGAGGATATATGGTGTAACCATTCCCCAAATTTGCCTCTCCGCAAAATATACAAACCTACTTACTTAGATACCGAGGTTGTTTATTTTGAATGCCTTAAGTGTGGTCGTCAGTTTCAAAACATTCATCCAATAACCGCAGAAGAAATTATTCGTGATAAAGACTTGGAAATCCAAAGACTAATGGAGATGATTAGTAATGTCTGACAATGAGATGCTAATTGATAAATTAAACAAGTTATCACGAGTAACTCATGATGCTATCTCCATTATTGCAGAACTTGGTTATACTGATTTAGCCAAAACTCTGGGCGACAGATACGAACTTGTTGTGGGACACCGAGATAGGGTATGACAATGTTTATATGCTGTGTAGCCCTATTCTAAAATATGGGAATAGAGCGCAAAGAAGCGTATGTTTGCACGAGCTGCGATACGGCACACACCGAATTAAATGAAGCATTTTCATGCTGTGGATTGAATGTCACTGTATCTGGTGAATTGCGTGTTGAGTATTCCTTCGAGATTGAAATTACTTCCGAATCCGAATATGATGACATGAAGAATTTTTGCGGTGATGATATGACTGTTGATGTTCAAGCACCAGACGGAACTGACTGTGATGTTTCTATTGTAGACTACACAGCCGATGTTGAGTTTGACGGAGATGTTGAAGTATGATGTGGCTCGCTAAGAAATTAACTAATTTTATGCTTAGAAAGCGTGGTTATGTTATATGTCATATTTGCGAGGAAGCAATTTGCGAAACCCATTTGGGGCTTTGCCTTCCTTGCGACCAACATTACCATGCCGAGGTCTACCCAATGAGTCCTGCAGAATTACACACGGAGAGAATGCAAAATGAGTATTGATACCACAAACGCTGCTGAACGCTACATGGAAAACTGTGCCGACGACCCTTCAATGCCCGACCAAGGAACGGTATGGGGGTGGGTTCTTGATTCCGCATTAGAGGATGAACGATGCACAAATGAAGATGGTGATTGGCTTCCTGGTATGCCCGAATCCCTTGAGGATGACTCCACCATACTTGGAAAAGAATGCTTAGAAGCATTTGAAGAAGCAATTGGATACTGTGTAGAGTCAATAGAAGAATTGAAGTCCTTTACTACAATAGAAGATTACTACGGCGTATCGAGGTATGACTGATGGTTGGCTACATTCCTAATCCGCCTTACAACGGCAGAACCAATCAATGCGTTGGCTGCTACCATCTAATTAACTTGCGTGAAGAATTTCATGTTATGTTATCACAAGGTTATCTATGTGAAAAGTGCATTAGAATTGCTAAGGGGTTGGTAGGATGACTTGTGATTGCGTAATAGAATGGAATGAAGGTGGAGCATTTCCTAAGTGGATTATGATACATAGCATAACGAATAGCGGCTTAATTACTTATTGTCAGTGTTGCGATAAGATGACAACATGGGGGCGAAAACAATGACGATGAGTAAACAGGAAAAGGGATTCTATCTCGACAACAAGGAAGAAATACTGCGCAAACTCAACATATTGGTTGTTGAGTGGCGTGAACAAGCAAAGGAATATGACCTTGAAGGTGAAAAGGGTATGGGGCGAATGAAGCGTGAGGATGCTATGACTGCAAAGAAGTGTGCTACTGCCGTTCGCAATCATAAGTGGGAAAAGGCATGGCGACTTGCTCATTGGTGTGATACTGCGGTTCGAGAAGAAATGCCTTGTGAATTTTGGGAGTTTTCAACATGAGTAAAAACATTTGGTGGGAAACACACCGTCCAAAGACACTTGAGAATTTTGTAGGCCAACCTGCTATAAAGAAAGAGTTTGAGGCTATTCTTGTAAATGGCGCACCTTTACAGAATTACATTTTCTATTCTCGTGGTGCGGGAACAGGTAAGACTACGATGATGAATATTATTGGAGAAACACTTGGTTATCAAATCCACAGATTCAATGCGTCATCCAAAAAGACACGGGGTATTGAGTTTATTGAGGAATTTATTATTCCACTTGCCCGTTCGGGTCTTAATGAGGTAATCATTTTCCTTGATGAGGCAGACCGTATCACCCCACAGGCTCAGGATGCACTAAAAGGAGTCATTGAAGATTCAACCTGCTTTTTCATATTAACCTGCAACGACATTAACAAAGTGTCCCCTTGGCTTCAATCACGGTGTCAGGTTCGCACATTCAATCCCATTCCTCATGATGATTTGGTTATGAGGTTGGCTACGGTTGCTACACTTGAGTGTAAGGCCGTTACTGATAACGAATTACAAGTGATTGCTAAAGCACACGCAGGAGACCTTAGAAACTCGTTGGGTGCTTTACAGACATTAACTACATTTCACCATCAACGGGATAGAGCCTCGTTCCTACTGTCTTTGACAAGTGATGGTATAGACTGCGCAAAATTCCTACGACTGTGTTTCAAAGAACGAAGCATTGACGACGCATACAAGTTGGTTAAAGAATCAACGACTCATGACCCCCGATTGGTTGTCAGAAATATATTTGAGTATGCAGTATTCAACCCCTCCAACAATGATGCTAAGATAAAAGTGATTGCAGCCGCAGTCCAGGCCGAGCGTGATTTGTTGAATGGTGTAAATGAGACGATTGCACTGATGGAGTTTATCCGTGCCCTATGTGATGGGCCGAGATGACGCAGAGATATGTTTATAGTCTATCAAACAAACAGGAAAATAGGAGGCAAAAACACATGACCGACAATTACGAAACCGTAGCCAAGCAAGTAGGAACAACCCCAGCCGCAATCGAGCGCAGGGTAACGCTGATTCTTACTGAGAACAATGCCGCATGGACAGCAGCATCAATGAGTTCTGACAACCAAGCCAGCCGAGCAACACGCATTGCCGCTCGTCAATTGATGACCGAAAAGCGTAAGATTGCAGCGTCTGGTTGCGTTCCACTTTCGGGTTGCTTCATTGCATCACCACCCTACAAGGACTGGGCAAAGATGGCTTACCGCAAGATGAATGACACATTGACCTCACTTCAACCTGAGGCAATTGATTCACTCGTCAGTGAAGGTGCAATCGTGGTTTATGAACCCAGCGAAACTGGATTCAATCGCAAAGCCAATCTTTCACTTGTGAACAAAACCGAGTTTACCTCTGGTATGACCGAATCAACGGTCATTGACCTTCCTAAGGGTGCAGTTGCACACGAAGGCCTCGGCATCCACTACTACATTGTGGCTGACAAAAACATGCCCAAGTATCCATCTGGTGATGACAATTACCGATACGGTGCTGCTCGTCCGTCATCCGAACCAGAACGCACATGCTTGTTCCTCGGTTCCATTGATGGTGGCGAACCTCGTGTCTACGAAATCAAATTTTCTGGACAGGATGCACTCGAACAACAACCAACCTTCCTTCCTGGAGTCATCCCTATCAAAGAGGGCAAAGACGCTAAGAACGGCAATGGTCGTTGTTGGACTCGCAAAGGTGTTTCGGTCTTTACCGAAGACCCAGATGCTGCGTCGGTTCTACCTGATGCACCATTCACTGCTGAGGGCACGGGCTTCATGGCTACTATCCTCGGTGCGGACAACCTTTTGAAATCATTCAATGACCTCGTAGGTTACTACGATGCTCACCGTGATGATGCAGATTGGTGGGACAAGACCGTTGGTCTGGTTGGTGAAGTTTCACACATTGATACCCTCGACAACGGGGCATCAACCCTCATCATTGGCGACCTTGATGATTTCACAGCACCATCGGTTGAAGTCAAGATTCCTGCGGCTCATTCGCATCTACTTGACTTTTCTGTTGGTTCAACAATCTTCCTCAACGGTGGCGTTTGGAAAACAAATGACGGCGAACCTCGCATGAGTGTTCACGGCTGGTTCATCGTTGATGGTATCGCACCAACTCAGGCTGACACAACAGGATGGGATGCTTGATGAGTGGTTGGGGACAATCCAAATCTGCAACTCCCGAAACGCCCAAGTATGGGCGTGAACACATGAGGGCAGTCTTTGAAAGACAAAAGGCTCGCATGAACCGCACACCTGTTCGCATGGCTTTGGTCGGCAAGGAAAACACCTGTAAGACTGGTCTTGCGCTTGACCTTGCTGGTATCAGTGATAAGAAAATTGTTACTGTTCTTGACTTTGATAACTCCGCACGGGAAACGGTTGCACACCTCTATCCCAAAGCAAAGAATATCCAAGTGATTTCACTCTACGATGAATCCGATGAATCCATTTTCAACGAGGACAACACTACAAATTGGGTTGCTCTAATTGAGAAGGTTGGTTGGGTTGTCAATCTCCTTTCCGAAGACATTCAGGAAAATCCTGATGCACACGGCGCAGTCATCTTTGATGGTGGCTCAACATTCATGAAGTGGTGTGAATACGCTATGACGGGTGTTCTACTCAAGCGTGGTGTCATCAAGGAAGAAGGCGATTCATTCAATCAAAAGGAATGGAGAACTCGCAATCAACTGTTCCGAGATGTTATCAACCGTGTTCACGGTCTTACGCTTGACAAAGTGTTTTTCACATTCCACCTCAAAGACAACAAAACCTATGTTGATGTTGGCGGAGGACAAAAGGGACTAATGAAGATTGGTGAAAAAGTGGACTGGGTAGACGGCACACAGCGTATCGTTTCCCAACAACTGTTCATGCAACGATACCGAAAGAAGGCTGATGACTCCGCTGGTGTCAAAGGTGATGCTTCACTTGGTGATGATGAATGGGTCGTCCGTGCAACCGTTGAGGAAATCAAGGGTAAAGGTATGGAGATGGTCGGTTCTACTCATGACATTCTTCACATCAAAAAGGGCAAAGTCACTTGGAACGGCATTCCAGAATTAAAGTGGTGAAACAATGGACGCAGATGATTCGGACAAACCAGTTTCTCTAAATCATTTAGAGGCCATAAACAATGAACTCGATGAGGTCGTTGCTATGGTTTCTGGTATTGAGAAGACAGTAAAGAGTCTGACTAATGCCGTTGATGAACTTATGCGTGTTGTTGCAGACAAAGAATCCGTCGCCATGAAATTCTCAAATTACCCACCTGGAGGTTACAACCATGAAAATTGATACAAGACTATTAACGAGCCTATTGAAGCGAACTCAACGCCAGCAGTGTGTTGGAGGAAAACCACAAAACCAAGTAACTGCCTGTGTGCTAAATGTTGCATCGGATAGAGTCGTAGTTACCTCACTTGTCCGTGATGGTAAAACGAGTCTTTCAAAATTCATTATTCCTGCTGAATCAAAAGGAGGTATTGCACTCCCATTGCCTGACATTGACCGTGTACTCGGTGTTCTTTCATCCCACTCATCACCCGTTTCAATCCAACATAAGGACGACAGGTTGATTTTCAAATCGGGTAAAAAGACAACCCGACTCACTGCATCATTCAATGGTTTAGCGTTCCCTCACTCATCTGATACGGTTACTGCATGGCAGGACAAATCACTTGACCTTGCTTCACGATTTGAATTTGATAGCGAGCACTTTATTGGTTATCGCATGGCCGATAAGTCTGTGCGCCAACCGTTCTTCAATTGGACTGTTGATGCAAACGAACTGTTTGAGGCACTACGATGCGACAGCATGAACGGACAAAAACTCAACCGTTACACATTCGCAACCGAGAATGGACGAGTCCGAATCGGTGTTGGAGAAGAAATGAAAGGTTTTACCTTCACTGACTTTGATGGTGATGAAACCATTGAGGCATTTGAATGGACTTTTGAAGGTGGATTGGATAATGTGCTTTCGGGAATCGGAGGTAACATTGACCTTCACTTCCTTGACTTCCGTAAGGAAAATCAAGGCGTTCGTATGATAATCAACCTTGGAGAAAGAGGTTGGGTATATCAGGCTGGCGTGTTGTGATGGGAAAATACTCGCATACAAACATTACCCCGATTGAAACATTGGGAGATTGTTGGTTAAAGCGAGAAGACTACGCCTATCACACATCATCCGAATCACCTTCGGGTTCAAAGGTTCGTCAATATCTTGAAATGGCTTCTGAACAACCTGGAGCCCCTATGGTTGTAGGGTGTGCATCCTACTCGGCTATGCAAATATATGTTGCATGGGCTGCTAAGGAGGCAGGTGTTCCTGCTATTATCTTCGTTCCCCAACGCAAAGTAAAAACACAGGCTACTCTTTACGCTGAGTCTTTGGGTGCAGAAATCCATGAGGTTTTTCCTGGATATGCTAATGTCTATCGCAAACGAGCCCGTGATTATGCCAAGTCAATTGGTGGTGCGGTTCGTTGGGATTCAAAAAGAGCAATCCACGATACTGTCTTACAGTGTATGAACCTCCCCGCCGATTGTAAGCGCATTCTTGTTCCTACGGGTTCGGGATTAACTGCAGCTGGTGTAATGACTGGGCTCACATTGTTGAAAAGAACCGATGTAGAAGTGATTGCAGTATGCGTCTCCGACCTTGCTGACGAAGATAATATCCACCATAACTGTGATTTCATGGTTCAACACATGACCCGCCAATTTTCCGACCCGTTTCTGATGCCCAGAAAGCCCGTTCTGCGCATGATTCGGGCGCAGGGGGGGTATGGGGACTGGGTGTTTAAATCCGTGCCGTATGGCCGCCCTTTAGACCCCTTTTATTCTGCTAAAGCACTTGACTATATGCGACCAGGTGATGTGTTATGGGTCTCAGGAATGCGCCCCCATTCATCGTGTCCTGAAGCATGGAATAAATCATTATTGGAGTATGAAAAAGAATTACGGGCTTTCAGTGCATCACCTTATTGAATTATTTATTGTTGCTTATACAAAGGGTGCAGAAATCCAATGGGTATGTTTATATGCTATCGGGATAATGAAAATACATGGCGAAAAACCCCGATGGTCTGCAATCAAGGTTTATGGATAATCCATTCTCAATTATCAATACAGCAACCGATAGGTGGCAGAATCGCAAGCGTGGGTGGAAAGCACTTGGTCTACAATCCGAAGTAGGTCGGGATGCACGAGCATTCAACATAAAAGAATGGATGGATGATACGGGAGATGTTCAAGTAGCAACCCAAAGTGATACATCTATTTTTGACCCTGCTCTATGTGAATTGCTTTATACATGGTTTGTTCCTAAGTCTAATGATACACAGGTTCACCAACGCCCACAGGTTCTTGACCCATTCGCTGGAGGTTCCGTTCGTGGTATCGTTGCTGCCCAAATGGGCTTAGATTACTACGGACATGAATTGCGTGAGGAACAAGTGCTTGCTAATCGCCAACAATACAAGGACATTGGAGGCAAAGGAATATGCACATGGATTCCAGGTGATTCGGCAAAGACCCTTCTGGAAAATTACAATAGTCCACAGATGTTTGACTTCCTATTGACCTGTCCCCCGTATGGTGATTTAGAAGTCTATTCCGATGACCCCGCCGATATATCCAATATGTCTGCAGATAACTTTGATGAGGCATACGCCGACATTATGCAAAAGGCACTTGCACACATGAAGAAGAACACATTCGTTGCCGTTGTCGTTGGTGATTACCGAGACAAATCGGGCTATCTATGTAACTTTGTTTCTAAGACTATTGCCGCATGTGAGGTGTGGGGATTCCGACTATTCAACGAGATTATCCTACAAAATGTTGTAGGCACACTTGCGCTTAGAGTAGCCCGTCAATTTGAAACCAACCGTAAGATTGGTAAATTGCATCAGAATGTTCTCATATTCTACAACGGCGACCCTAAGACTATGAAAGCCGATGGCTGGCATAGTATGAATCTTGTTGAAAATCGCACTTTAGCCGAATGGTTATAAGTAAGGGTTTATAGGGGTTATAGAAGTAGGTGTAAGCATGGTCGCAATAAAGGTCGGACACGAAGACGGAACTGAAAGCATACTGGATTTAACCGTAGGAATTAAGGTTGGAGAATCAGTGCAATTGAAAAATGAAGAAGGAACGGTGTTGCTCACATTGGAAGCAAGTATCATTTCTCCTGAAAAACTCTATCGCAATGCGGATTGGTTGAGTAACGCATACTTGAATGAAAACAAAACCATGCAGGAGATTGGTGCTCTATTCAATGTTTCAGCAATGACAATTTGCACATGGCTGGACAAGCATGAAATTGAAACACGCTCTCGTGGCCGCAGAAGTTGATACTGCGACACATTTATATCCTATCGCACTAATGACTGTGCATGATAGCAGAACGCATGAACGGGCGACGAGTCCTTATACGACATAGGGACTCAAACGGTAATCGTGTTGAGACCTTTGTTTCTAAGCACTATCCCTTTGCGTATCTCCGAAAGGAGGATGCGCAGTTTCTTCCTGCAATGGCTAAAGAAGAAGGTCATGTTGGCGTATTCGGTGAAGAACTTACAAAGGTTGTTTTATCAGACCCATACGAAGTCGGTGAATTAAAGAGTCGCTTTGAACAAACATGGGAAGCAAATATCCCTTGGGTTAATCGTGCTTTGTCTGAACATGTAAAAGCAGGTGAACCGCCGATTCCCAATTATGAACACCGTGTCTGGTATTTAGATATGGAGTGGACTACGGATAGCGAAGCAATCACCATCATTTCTGTCTTTGATTCATTCAAGAAAAAGATGTGGACTTGGGCGGTTGCCCCACCAGACCAATTCCCATCAAGAGGTCAATCACCCTGCCTCTATGTGGGTAAAGAACACCCGTATTTAGGCGAAGGTGATGAAATCCACCTCCAGACACCCATTCAATACTTTATATCTGAACGACAAATGCTTCAACACTTTACCGAGCACATGCGGGATTGCGACCCTGATATTATTACAGGTTGGAATGTCGTCAATGCAGATTGTCGGGTGCTAATCGAGCGTTGCCAGAAAAACGGTATTGACCCCAAAAGAATGTGTGGTGGCTCGTCCAAATCTATTCGTCATAACTTTGGTGATTGGGCTCAACCTATCGGTGGCCGTTTGGTTATTGACCTAATGCTTGCGGTCTGCAATCTATGGCAGTTAAAGAATGGAGCATTACCGAACAAAAAACTGGACACCGTAGCGATGGAGTTATTGGGTGAGCAAAAACTTCCATTATCAAACGGGCATGATACTTACTATTCAGACTTCCAAACCTACATTGATTACAACATTCAAGATGTAAGGTTGTTGCCGATGTTGGATGAAAAAATGAATGCACTCAACCATTACCTTGCTATCCAACATATTGTTCAGTGTGATATTATGACAACACCCTTTGTTACTCGTTTGTTCACGGTCATGGCTATAAACGACAAGGAATTTGATTATCGCATTCCCTCACGACCTATGTTTGCACACGAAGAATATAGTGGTGCAGATATTATGGAACCTTCACCTGGTGTTTATCAAGGTGTTGCTATCATGGATATTAAGGCAATGTATCACAGCAATGTTAATTTGCATAACATTTCATGGGAAACCCTTGACGAAGACGGTAAGGATTGCGGCAACGGTTCACACTTTAGGCACGGCAAGCGTGGTTTGTTGGGCCGTCAAATGGATAGAATGACTCAGTTAAGGAATGAATATAAAGTCCTTATGAAATCTGCCAAAACAGATTCAGAAAGGGCTCGTTATGATTCTATGCAATACGCCACCAAGTCACTTGTAGCGTCTATGTATGGTGCAGCAGGTGATTCAAAGTATGGCTTATATCACCCCGAAGTAGCATCGGCAATTACATTTACATCACGACAAACCTTATTCCGACTACGAGATGAATGCAACGATAGGGGCATGGAGGTCATTTACGGACATACAGACTCCGTGTTTGTTCTATGTGAAACACCCGAACTCGGACAAAAACATATTGCAAGTATCAATAAAACCATGTCTCCAATTGAAACAGAGTTTGAAAAGTGGTGTTCGGCTATGCTCATCAGTGCTAAGAACCGATATGCGGGTATGACTGAATGGACAGACAACGAGTATCACGACCAAAAACTCTATGTCAAGGGTATAGAACTCAAACAAAACCGATTACCCAAAGTTATGAAAACAGTTATGTCCCGTGTCATCCATTCTTTGCTTACTAATAAACCCGAAGATGTTACTACTGAATGGCTCGGTGATAAGATAAAAGCAGTCATTGGTGGAAATGTTGATGACAAAGACTTGTGTATTCGTGCCAGACTAAAACAAAACCTCGAGGATTATTCGGTATTGGGTGAAGCAAGGGCGGGTGCAGCGTGGGCTAATCGTGTTCTCGGAAAGGGTTACTCTAAGGGTTCGGACTTTCTTTCAACAATTGATTCAAACGGAGATTATATCGCATTTGACGACCCATCCGAAATCGAGGGTATATCAACGATTGGTTACAAACAATTAGCAGAGAAGTTTTTAGTAGACAAGGTTACCCCATACTATCACATTGCTGGTTGGGATGCTCAGCCATTGATTAACGCTTTGAATGGTTTGTCAGACATGGAATGGCTTTGAGTCCATCGTTAGGAATGTTTATATCCTATCGTGCTAATGAGTAATTATGACCCAACCCACACAACCCAAACTGACCTATAATCCGCTCGAAACAGATGATGGCGACAAAAACGCCCCCCAATTGAAAATGAGTAAATCTTCATTTGTTCTTTACAATATGTGTCCCCGCAAGTATTGGTGGAATTACATTGGACTCCCAGATGTTCGCCCGCCACCTTCCGATGCTATGGTTCGTGGGTCTGCTATCCACAAGGCAATGGAGCCTTTAATTCATGCACCATCTGATGAAAAGATGATTGCTCTTGGTAATCTATCAGCAGAAGTTCAGGGTATCTCGGACGATACTGGTTTCCAAATGACAAAGGAATTACTCGTTGAATTGGAAGAAAAGATTGGGCCTTGGGAGTTATTACAAGCAGAAGTCAAAATGACTATCTATGATGAACGCATGGATATTTGGCTTGTTGGTGCTATTGATGGTTTGATTCGCACAATAGAAGAAGAACCAAAGGTTATTCTTGTTGAATTGAAAACGGGTAACTTTAACGACGGTAAGTTATCAAGAACACGCCGAGAACTTGCATATTATACCCACATGATGCACTTAATCGGGGATTGGCCTATGCCTACTCACTTTCTCTACATTGCCCCAGACGCTACTAATGAGAAAACATTAACAAAACTTATGGGACAAAAGAAGAAGATTGTTGGTTCTGGATTGGTGCAGGGAATGTTCATGCTTGAACCAATATCCCTTAGAACAATCAATGCTTTTATGAAAGTATATGAGGCAACAATTGGAAAACTTAAAACACAGGAATGGCCGATGAAGTGGAATGACTACTTCTGCACCCAATACTGCGACTATGTGGTTCAATGTGAGCCTGAATGGGCAGGGTTTGCTTCTGACCCAACCCAAGAATTATGAACACTATGTTTTTATACTTCCACCCCTAATGTCTAATCATGCCCGAAACAGTAACCGCCTGCCATAAGTGTGAAGGAACAAATATAGAACATGACTCAATGACTTTAGTTATCGGTCAAGAAGGAAGTCTACCCAAACAAATAATTGTATCAAGGTGTGTTGATTGTGGCGAAGAAGAACATAGCGTTTCCTCGTGAAATAGGACTAAAGCGAAGAGTATGTTCAACCCAACAAGAATTCATGGAGTATGTCCGTAGACTTGTCGGTAAGGCATCGTGCTACACTTCTCTTTATTCCTTTACGGGCCGTGATTCAGAAAGAAGGTGGCGTGTTGATTATACTACGGCCATCATTGACAAGGCTTGGTGGGATTTTGATTCAGGTGAGCGTGGTGATATAAATGTCGTCAAACAAGATGTCGCTAAACTCATCTCACGGCTCACTGGAGACATATCTGTTGTGGCTACGGGGAGAGGGTTTCATGTTTATCAATTCTTCAATCGTTCAGTCACAGGACTCGGTTGGAGAAATAATCTAAATCGTTACCAACGGGCTATGGCTAAGGACTTAGTTACCCTTGATGGTGTAGGTTTGCCAGAAAAACTTGTTCGTATTCCAAACACATTCAATCCCGCACGAGGTCGTTGGGCCATCCCTATTGACGCAGAGGCTTTCGTAGTCAATCCTGACATTTTCACCATCCCCAGCACCCCTAATGATGGGTCTTTTTCAATATGCCCGTTTCTGGGCCACAGAACCGACGCAGAACGCTTTGATTTAGTGCGCTGGGTGCATGACAACCCCGAACCCATCAACGCCACAGAAACGCACAGAAACGGCAAACTTATTATGGCCGTAGATGAAACAACAGGATTAGGAGATATTCCAATACCCCCATGTATTACCTCGGCAACGGAAAGAGAAAACCCTAATCACTATTCACGCATAGCACTTGTTCAACATCTATCCGAAGAAATGCGGTGGTTTGCTGACCCCGCATCACTAAGTAAAAGCGAGTGGGCTACAATAGAAACACGCATACTTGACCATATCATAACTCTAAATTGGCGTGATTTCAACCCACGCAAGTCTCGCCAAGGAATCCGTAGCAATATGAAATACAAACAAAGTCCTACTTGTCGTGCCCTTGATTCACGGGGTATGTGTGCAAGTAAATGTTGGAGATATGATGGAACAATCTGACCACCAGTTTTATGTAATTCCTTAGGTTATCGCTTAGCGACGAGAATGACGCTTGAAGAAGATTTAAATTGTGAAGATATACATGAATGTATGGATTGTGGGACGCAGTGGGCCGAAAATAGAGCAAACATCTGCCATTGGTGCAATAGCCTCGAGGTAGAGTTGGTGTGTGTAATGAAAGACCAACTTCACTTATTGGCTCACCCACTTGTAGAAGCATAGCCAATGATTATAGGCTCGCTCCTCCCACTATCTGTTCGTGCTGTTCATAGATGACCGAGAAAATCCAAAAGTAGCCAATAAAGTGCTCATGGCTCTCGGTAACAATAAATTAGATGAAAAGGGTAGAGCAAGGTCTGAACGCCTATCCGTTGGTGATTATACTATTCCAGATATGGGGTGGGGTGTGGAGGCAAAAGAAATCAATGACTTATACAATTCTATTCTCGGCAAAGGTCGTTCACGGACGGTCAATGCACAACTTGTTGATTTAGCAGATAACTTTGATGTTGCTTTTCTTGTTGTCTATGGAACTCAATTAAAACCGTATGTTCGTGGTCGTAAGATTACTCGTCAAGAAATGGCTATACAAATTCAGAGAATGAACTCTACAATTAAGAAGTATAAAGAAACGCTTCATTTGCGACACCCCAAAATACGCTTTATGCAAGTTGATACAATGGATGACTTCGTAGAGTGGATTAAAACAAATTACACTCAAATGATTATGCAAGGAAAGAGAAATCAACACCCCTTTTTAACGGGGGGAGTTATGGAGGAAACCGACCCTCGAATAAGAATGTTGTGTGGTATTCAGGGTGTTACACCTCAAGTAGCAAAAAATCTGTTAATGCACTTTCAAACAATACCGAAAATGCTTGACAAAAAAACAACACAGAAAGAGCTTATGAAAGTTAAGGGTGTTACAAGACAAAGGGCAAAACTCATTAAAGCAGCAGCGGGGTCATGGTTAAATGACTCATAGAGATTGGGATGATAAGCCAGACCCAATAGTTAATCTCATACTACTATTTTTTATGATGCTGTTTATTTTTTTCTCAATCGTTTGAGTAA
>JGI24006J15134_10000413_pt1 | contig 26458 bp, 24 predicted proteins | sample LinPmetageLP53_FD_15134 | JGI IMG/M metagenome (IMG submission 15134)
AAGAGCGAGACCCAATTGGGCTTTTGGTTGCCCGGGCTGCTTGCCCGGTCTCACCGCAACACTGCAGTTGTAGCGCTAGCCAACAACGCGTAGGCAACCTTGCGTCACCAAGAAACATATCGGAATGTGCCCGCCAAATCTGCGGCAAAAATAAAAAGGAGTTACAATCTATCGAGAGATACGCTTTTGCGAGTGGAAAGTGAGATGGCCGAACGGTTGATCGGCGGACCGGACACCTGGTCAAAAAAATGGCTTCTCGAAGCCGACAAGCTTATGAGGACCGGGCCGCGCGAATATCCATCTTGGCGACGATCAGATGATCGATATGCCGCATACGTTTACGCAGACCGTGCGATTGCTATCAAAAAATCTACTCTTGCAAAGAGGCGGGCCATACGTTTTTTGAGTAGGCGCATTTCGAGCATCTGTTCGGCAACCACTTCTTTCAGATCACGGGCTTCCTTACGAAGATCACGGACCTCATCGCTATTGGCAGCTCGCGCCGTATCGCCAGCGAGCCTGCGCTTGCCCTTCGGTTCTCGCCATGCCCCCGGCATGGCTGCGCTGCCTCAGTCCATGAAGTCCTTCGACCATTTGTAGTATACGCACTGCGCGATACCCTCACGGCGGCATAGCTCGGCGATACTATCCTCGCCGCGCAGGCCTTCCAGCACGATCCGTATCTTTTCCTCTGCGCTATACTGTTTGCGCGTCGCTCTGCGGATATCTTTGACCACCGCTTGCGCGGGGGCTTTTGAGTGTTTTGCTTTCATCTTATGGGATGGACGCCTCCTGCAACCTAGGCGATAATTATCCACCTCGATAACGGAATGGAGAAGGAGTTCATAAGATGGATTTATTGGCAATAGATTTGGGCAAGCAGTCTTTTCATATTCACGGGATAACCTCGGAAGGAGAGATAATTTCCCGGAAAGTCAGTCGGGTAAAATTTAAGGATGTGGTAGCAAGCTTGGCACCGGTAACGGTGGCCATGGAAGCCTGTGCCAGCGCGCATCACTGGGGGCGCCAGTTTGAGGCTCTGGGATGTATGGTTCGGCTTATTCATCCACGATTCGTGAAGCCGTTTGTTAAAGGCTCCAAGAATGATGCAGTCGATGCCGATGCCATTTACGAGGCGGCCCTGCGTCCCACGATGCGGTTTGTGCCGGTAAAAACAACAGAGCAACAGGATCTGCAGATGATACACCGAACCCGTGATCGGCTAATAACGCAGCGCACGGCTTTGATCAATCATATCCGCGGCCTTTTAGCGGAATATGGAGTTGTGATCCCTGTTGGTGCCTTTCGATTCCGCAACAATATTGCAGTTGCGGTCGCTAGCGCGGCACTGTCCAGGCTGGCAGCAGATATGTTCACAGCGCTGATCGCCGAATTTCAAATGCTGGATACTCGGATTGCCGAGTTGGACCGCAAACTGGTCGATATCTGCAGGACGAACGAACAATGCCGGCGCCTGGCAACACTACCCGGCGTAGGTCCGGTCGTTGCCACTGCCCTTGTGGCAGCTATTGACGACGGGCGGCATTTTGCATCGGGCCGTGCGCTGGCAGCATGGATCGGTCTTGTGCCAAGACAATATACAACTGGCGGTAAGCCCCGTCTTGGCGGGATAGGTAGACGAGCCAACCATTATTTGCGCCGTCAACTCGTGCATGGCGCACGATCAGTTCTCTACAGGATAGATAACAAAGATGATCCCCGCTCTAAATGGGCTCAAGAGCTGCTTTCACGCGCTGGCCATAATAAAACGCTGGTAGCGATGGCCAACAAAACAGCGCGGATGGCATGGGCAATGTTGCGTCATGGAGAAAATTACAAAATGGCATAAACGAGATCGCTGCTCAGGCAGTGAGAATGCGAGGTTGAATATGATGGTGTAACGGCAAGGGCCGCCATTTCAAAGCCTGTAAGGAACGATGGCCATAAAAGGCCGCTCATCTTAAAAGGCACTGAAACAAGCGGATCCCATCAAGGCCAGAAGTGTAAAAGCTTCATTCACAGGCCGGATAGATTCACGCATCCAATGCTGTCGACACAATTAAAAAACAAACCTTGCGCAGGAGGCGTCCATAGATTCGTTCCTTACAGTCACTGCGATGATACCAAAACACTCTCCTATTTTATGCAGCCAATCTGTCTATTGAATGCTGACGGGGGACACTGATAGACATAGATATGTCCAAGCATCGCCAAGAGTGCGGCGCGACAAACTGGATGAGACTCAGCGTCAATCTGGACTTGTACCGGTTTCGTGCCGGTCACTTGAGAGTATAACACTCATACAAGGAGACCGACGAGATGAAGAAGCATACAGAAGATTTCAAGCAAGAGGCGGTTCGCATTGCCCTGACCAGTGGGCTATCACGGCGGCGTGTTGCTGCTGATTTAGGTGGTGGATTATCGACGCTGGGCAAGTGGGTTTCTCAACATCGCCCGACGGATATGGAGTCAGCCACGCAAGCAGATTTGGCCCGCGAGAATGAACGGCTTCGCTTGGAAAACCGCGTTCTCAAGGAGGAGAGGGAGATTCTAAAAAAGGCTACCCAGTTCTTCGCGAGCCAGCGCCCGTGAGGTTCGCGTTTGTGCACAGCTGGCGTCATATATGCCCTGTGGAGACGCTGTGCCGGGTGATGCAGCTATCGACGCGCGGTTACCGGTCCTGGCGATCGCGACCGATGAGCCGTCGGGCCCGCGGTGATATGAAAGTGCTAGCACACATCCGCGAACAATATGGCCTCAGCCTTGGCAGCTATGGACGTCCTCGCATGACGATGCAGCCTAAGGAAGCGGGGCTCAATGTTGGCGAGCGGCGCGTAGGTCGGCTGATGCGGATAAACGGGATCAAGCCAATTCGCACCCGCAAGCACAAGGTCACCACCAATAGTAATCACCGGCTTGGCATTGCGCCGAACCTGCTGGATGGCAACTTTGCAGCTGACGCGCCTAACCGCAAATGGGCGCGTGATATCAGCTACGTCTGGACCGCAGAGGGATGGCTCTATCTTGCCGTGATTCTCGACCTGCACTCATGCCGCGTTGTCGGTTGGGCGGTTAGCGACAGGATGAAGAAAGACTTGGCGATCCGGGCATTAGATATGGCGGTAAACCTGCTCCAACCCGCTGAAGACTATATCTTCCACTCAGATCGTGGCAGCCCGTACTGCGCTTATGATTATTAGAAGAGGTTGCAGGCTTATGGCCTGCGACCATCGATGAGCAGCAAAGGCAACTGCTACGACTGTGATTATGTTATTGCGGCTTGATGGTCTGACCCATGCTACGATTGACCACGTGTCATTGCGTTGACGTGTCGGCCATCAAGTCGCCCTGGCAACGGGCGAGATGTGACTTTATAGGAGCCTGACGGGTTCGCCCCTTCACAGTCCTGTCCTCTCTGAACGGTGCCCGGGCAGCGTTCAGAGAGGACAGGACATGACCGATCTCGCCGCGCGCTACGAGGCTCTGTGTGCCCATTACAAGATGACGCCAACGCGGAACGACAAGGGGTGGCGCATGAGAACGGCTCGATCGAAAGCGCGCACGGACATCTCAAGGGTGCGATCCACGATGCACTGCTGATGCGCGGCAGTTCGGACTTGGAAGACCTCGGAGCCTACCGCGCGTTTGTCGACGAGATCGTCAGCCGACGGAACGCAACTCATGGCAAGGGGATCGATGTCGAGCGTCCACATCTTCAGGATCTACCCGAACGCCGCAGCACGGACTTCGAGGAGGTGATTGTCACCGTCACGAGCACCGGCGGCTTCATCCTGGGCAAGGTCTTCTACACCGTGCCCTCGCGCCTGCTCGGTCATCGGCTGCGCGTGCGCCTATTCGACGACCGGCTGGATCTGTTTATTGGCGGCACTCACCTGATGACGCTGCCCAGGGGGCGGGCGAAGGCGAATGGCAAACACGACCAGGTGGTGAACTATCACCATGTCATCCATTCGCTCCGTAAAAAGCCCATGGCCCTTTTGCATCTCGCCTATCGCGACAAGCTCTTCCCGCGGGCAGAGTATCGGCGGGCATTTGAAGCGCTTGCCGCCCGATTGCCTGAACGGCAGGCATGCAAGGCCACGGTCGAGCTGCTCAGCCTTGCCCATGACCGCAATTGCGAGGCTGCGCTGGCACTGGAACTGGCCAGGATCCTCGAGGCCGGTGATCTGCCTGATCTCGCTATCCTACGCAGCAGGTTCGCGCCGGACCCGACCAGCTTGCCGACTGTCACGGTGCGGTCCGTCTCCTTGGACAGCTATGAAGCCCTCGTCGGATCGGCAGAAAAAGCGGGAGAACGTGCATGAAGACCTCCCACACCGTTGACGCGGCCCGCCTCGGCATCATGCTGAACGACCTGCGGCTGCCCACCATCAAGACCCTCTGGCCACAGTTCGCCGAGCAAGCCGACAAGGAAGGCTGGCCGGCCGCGCGTTTCCTGGCCGCCATCGCAGAGCAAGAACTTGCTGAACGCGCTCACCGCAGGGTCGCCCGTAATCTCGCAGAAGCGCACTTGCCCTCCGGCAAGACCATGGACAGCTTCGACTTCAACGCTGTTCCGATGATCTCGAAGGCGCAGGTAATGGCTATGGCCGCAGGCGATAGCTGGCTGGCCCAGGGCGCAAATGTCCTCATGTTTGGCCCACCCGGCGGCGGAAAGAGCCACCTTGCCGCCGCCATTGGCTTGGCGCTGATCGAGAACGGCTCGCGGGTCATGTTCACCAGAACCACAGATCTGGTCCAAAAACTGCAGGTTGCCCGTCGCGAATTGCAACTCGAGGCCGCCATCGCCAAGCTCGACAAATTCGATCTGCTGATCCTCGATGACCTTGCCTATGTCACCAAGGATCAGGCCGAGACCAGTGTTCTCTTCGAACTCATCTCGGCGCGATACGAAAGGCGCTCCATCCTCATCACCGCCAATCAGCCGATCGGCGAATGGAATAGGGTCTTTCCAGACCCGGTCATAACCCTCGCGGCAGTCGACAGGCTTGTTCATCATGCGACCATCTTCGAGATGAATGTTGAGAGCTACAGGCGCCGATCCGCACTCGAGGCCAAACGCAAGCGAGGGAGGCCTGCCACCTACGCGACAATCAGCAGACGAAGAAATTCTTGCCCGCGACAAAAACAATGCTAACGTCACTGATGCCGCGACATAGTATCCTATCCTGATTGTCGCCAGCGTTTCACCCAGATTGTCGCGCTATACACATAGGACCACGGATCAGAAGGTTAGAGCATGAACAAGCTATCTCATAACAGGATCATTGGTATAGATGTGTCTCGCGACTGGCTGGACATTCACTGTCTGCCTGGTGATCAGCGGCTTCGGTTGCGACTGTCCTACGGCTGAAATTTTCAGCAGTGAATTTCTTTAAGAATGTTACTTTTATGTAATTAACACAGCTGCATCAATATGTTTTCAATGTTTTAACAAAACGCTTGTTCGCGGCGAAATATTCCTTTGGGTCAGCATTGCGGATCCGTTTGATTGGTGTTTCGACTGTTCCAATACTTTCGATTTCAACCCGAACGACCTCCCCTCTACTGTTTAGGTCACCTCTAGAAAGCGGGTCGCATTGAGCATCAGGATGCAGAGCGGTACCCATCGAAATTATGTCCCCTGCTTCGAGAGTTGAATGCATACTTATCCAATGGATTACTTCTGATACGGAATAGTGCAGATTTTTAGTATTATCATCGGCAATAAGATCTTCGTCGATCCAGGCCTTTACGTAAAGATTGTGAGGATCGTCAATTTCATCTTTGCTGACGATGTACGGTCCCATCGGTGCAAATCCATCTCCATTTTTATAGCGACCCGGATAAAGGAGATGTTCTTCAACTGGCGCATATGCTAAGTCGGCTTTCGGCATTGGATAACGAACGAGATATACGTCCTCCATTCGCATGGTAGCCGAAGTCACATCATTTATTACAGTGTAGCCAAAGACATGGTTCATGGCGTTCTCAATGGCAATATATCGACCGCGCTTACCGATTATTACACCGAGTTCAGGTTCGGCATGCGTGAGTCCGTATTGTGTGTGCAATTCCAAAATCGCGCCGCTACCGGCGAGCGCCGAATTGATTTTCGGAAAGTAAACCGGGAAATCCGGTCGATGAACTAGTATTTCATCTAGTACGACGTTGTTGAGGGCAATGAATAGCATTTTCGATGGATCTGGTATCGGAGGTGCCCATTTTGCTTGCGCAGCAGAAATTGTACGCAATTTTTTTTTCGACAACGCTTTTTTAACGTTCTCAATCGCGGCGTCACCTCCTTCAATTAACTCGCGAATTGAGGCCCACGGTCCTAAATCTGACAGACGGACCAGCTGATTTTGCTGAATTCCCACTGTACCAACTGTGTCGCCGTCTTCAATAATCGTTGCAAATTTCATGACTCGTTATTTCCTGAAAAGTTGAAATGGGTTGACGTTTTATCCGTTACTCGCTCGTCAATTTGTTGATCTTAGATTACCGAAATTGTGTCAAACTTGACGTGCCCCCCAACATTCATCCAGTTTGTATTAGAGTCCTAGGATATTGTTGCGCAAATGCGTGTATGAAGCAAGGGGCTGCGTAGTGTAGTCCATGGCAATCGGGCGAATAACTAGGTGACAAACCCGTGAATTGTTGAATCTATGCATATCCTCTGATTTGGAAGAGGGGATTTGGTGTTGGATAGTAGTGATCAGTCGAGTGGTGCGCTCGGCGAGGCAGTGGTGTTCTCGAGTATTTTGGGGATTTGCCCGATGGACGCCAGTCGGCGAAGGTGATGTATCCGCTCGACGAGATATTGCTTTTGGCCTTGCTGGGGGTGCTGGCGGGTGCCGAGAGATTCGTCGACATTGCCCGCTTCGGCAACAAGAAGCGGGAATTTCTGCGCCGGTTCCGGCCGTTCGAGGCAGGCACGCCCTCGCACGATCATTTGGGCGACATCTTCGCAACACTCGATGCCGGGAAGTTCCCGCGCTGTTTTATGGGCTGGGTTGCCTCGCTCACCGGGACCTCTGCCGAGGTGATCGCGGTCGACGCAAAGACATCGCCGTTCGCACCAGAAGGCAGGCGGCAAAGCCGCAATCCACATGGTCTCGGCCTTTGCTGCACGCGAGCGGCTGGTGCTGGGCCAGATCAAGGTCGACGGAAAGTCGAACGAGATTACCACCATCCCCAGATTACTGGCGATGATGGATATCGAGGGCACCGTCGTGACAGTTCACCCATCGAAAGCGATTGTGGAGATAGGACCCTTCGTCGACCAATCTGGCAGTGACGACGCCGTTATATGGCGCGCGGGCAATCGCGTCGCGCAGCGCTTGTTTGGCAGTGGCCAGAACCGATTGCGATTGAGATACCTGCGCTTTCGCAACGATCGAGTCTGTTTCAACCCTTCATGCCGCGCGCATACATCGAGATTATCTTGGTATCAAAGTCGGGAAAACGGCGCTGATATTTGGCGATCAGTTTCGCATCAAAGCGTCCTTCGCGTTCGCGCGGAATATCCTATGCTTAGCCGGCGCATCGGTGATCCTGTAGGGGCCAAGGACGGCTTAGGCGATGATCGTGACTGGGCTTATGTTGGCTGGGACTGTCAGTAATTTTGTGCGGGAGGCCGTTTTGTATCATCAGATGAGGAACCTTTCACCGAAGACAACGGCTAACCGGGTTTTTTCGCTTCGGTCCATTCGCGAGACGGCCTTTTCCATTCGGCCGCTGCCTAATCGAGAACGAGGTACAGCAGCTTCATGGCGGCATCGCCACCCGGAAAGTGCCCACGCGTTCGAACGGCCCGCCTAAGCTTCGAGTTCTGCGCCTCGAAGGCGTTGCCGGATGATCCGCCGGATCGGGGCACCGAACACAAAAAAACGGGCTGATGTGCTCCCAAAGCCGCCGCCAGCTGAGTGCGATCGCCGGATATTTCTGGCTCCCGGGACCTTCCTCGAAGGCGTCCAGCGCGACTCCAGCGCACAAAGCGGTTATAGATCGTCTTATGGGGTCCGTAAGCAGCAGGCGCATCGCGCCAGCGTAGACCATTGCGGATCACAAAGATGATCCCGCGCAATATCCGTCGGTCATCTACCCACGGCACGCCATGCGATAACGGAGACGTGGTCCAGCGAAGCTAAAATAAGGCTCTATGCCGCCCAGATATGAATGGCGTTGCCGGGCGTTGTAGACCCCGTTGATGTACTGGAAGATGGCAGCCTTATTTTAAGGCTCATTCTGAAAGCATCTTTTGCCTTGAAGCAATTCATTAGAAAATGAAGTTTCATAGATTGGGAGTATAAAAAAAGGTTTTCATGTGCTAATATGACTTTTCATGGGACTTGCCCGTTAGAAATAGAAAATCGGAAGAAAAATAGATAAAGTCATGCCAGGCAGTAAAAAAATTGATTTTTCACCTGCAAAAGCGGTTTTTCAGGAAATAGTGTTTCCGGAAAAAGCGTTACTGGCTGGTTATAGCGCTCTGATAGATGCTCTCGACTTACTGGTTCCGCTTCCCAATAAAATATTCGCAACCGGCGCTCACCACAAAGTGATAGACAACGAAAAGTCGCGCATTATGAGCTTGCGCCACCAGCCCGAGGCCACTCTTGAGGGCCATCTGGTGTTTGCTCTTAAATATGAAGGGCTAGACCTACACGTTCTGAAAGCAGTTTTCATGGCGGTCGGCGCTAACCAGATAAAAGCGATCGTTGAAGGCACGCCAACTGGAGCATATGCTCGGCGGCTGTGGTTTCTCTATGAATGGCTAACCGGCGACGCCATTGATCTGGCGGAACCCCCGGTTACCAATTACGTTGGTGTCGTTGATCCAAAACAGCAATTTTGTGTGACAGGTGTAAAGCTGCCACGCTATAAAGTGACCAACAATCTTCCTGGCACGCCGGATTTCTGCCCGACGGTATTCCGGACGGAAAAACTGGTAAATTTTCTCGCACAAGATTTGCCAACGAAGGCGCAGGAACGGATCGCGCAGTTGCCGAAAGATGTGGTGGCCAGAACAGCGGCTTTTCTGCTCTTGAAGGATTCCAAATCCAGCTATGCCATTGAAGGTGAGCGCCCTCCCCAAAATCGTATTCAACGGTGGGCCAAAGCAATTGGCGAAGCGGGCAAGCAGGCGCTCAGCCATGATGAGTTTGAGCGACTGCAAAATATCGTCATTGGTGATACGCGCTTTGTAAAGCTCGGTTATCGAAACGAAGGCGGTTTCGTCGGTGAACATGATCGCACAAGTGGTGCACCGCTTCCAGATCATATCAGCGCTCGTCATGATGACATCTCCATGCTGATGGATGGCTTGATCGAGTTTTCAAATGCGCATTCCCGGGAATTGGATGGAGTGGTTGCAGCAGCCATGCTCGCCTTTGGTTTTATCTATGTCCATCCGTTTGAAGATGGCAATGGCCGCTTGCACCGCTATCTCATTCATCACGCGCTTGCTCAGCGGGGTTTTAATCCGCCTGGTATCGTGTTTCCGGTTTCGGCCGCGATACTTGAAAGAATTGATGATTATCGTATCGTGCTGGAAAATCATTCAGCAAAGGCGCTGCCGCTTATCGAGTGGCATGCAACGCCTAAAAATAATGTCGAGGTGACAAACCAGACTGCCGACCTCTATCGTTATTTCGATGCGACGGCACATGCAGAATTCATCTATGAATGTGTCGCTCAAACCATTGAAATTGACTTGCCGAAAGAGGCTGAATTTCTGGAGCGCTATGATCGCTTTAACGATGCCATCCAGGCAATCGCCGATATGCCGGGTCCAACAGTTGCTTTACTCCATAAATTTCTGGCACAAAATGCCGGATCTCTGTCTGCGCGTGCACGGGAGAGAGAATTTGAAGCGCTATCTGATCATGAAGTGGCGGTAATTGAAAAGCAATACGCCGAGATATTCGATACCTGAACAGGCCATGTTGTCATGTCGGCGGAATACCTTGGCTTATCCGTTTGGCCATAAGTCTTAAGTAATTGAATTAACGCTTAAATATTCCAGTTTCTGACCAACAGGCTGCAAGTTCACAATGACCAATCATCATCATTATGGGCTTCTTTATGGGCCTTCTCGATGTCCGCATTGAAATATATATTTAAATCAACAGGTTAACGTATAAATTCGAGTCCTCTTCTTGATTCAATGCGTCTGTTTTACGAGATATCTCTTGAATTTGGTTCACTCGCATTGACTCGATAATGTGGGCCTGAGTGTGGGTCTATGAATCACATCGACCTTTTTTGTGATTTGTTATCAAGTTATTATTTAGGAAGTATTCCAGACTCCATGCCGCCGGATAGGCCCGCACAAAGCAGGCATCGCTGTGCGGTAGGTCCATGACGAAGAAATGCGCCTTCCGCTCGCCGCCGCCGATGACGACCACCGCCTCGCCGAAGTCGGCCTGGGCATGCCCGGGCGGATGCACCAGCGGCACGAACATCTCGCGACCGCGCCGTTCGCGCTCCCGCATGTAATCCTTCACGATCGCGTAGCCGCCGGTGAACCCGTGTTCATCGCGGAGCCGCTCGAACACCCCCTTCGCTGTGTGCCGCTGCTTGCGATGAACCCCAGATCACCGTCCAGCCAGCCGTCGATAATCCCGGTGAAGGCATCCAGCTTCGGTCGCTTGACCGGTGCCGACCGCCGATACCCGGGAGGAACCGAGAACGCCATCATCTTGGCTACGCTGTCGCGCGAGATATTGGAATGCCGCGCTGCCTCCCGCTGGCTCATGCCCTCAGCACAGGCCAGCCGAACCTTCCGATACAAATCCACAGTAAAAATCCTCCCGCCCTCCCTGTCGCCAGAAAGGGTAAAGGTGGACGACTTTTACGCCGCCCGCAGCAAGCTCATCCCGCCGCTACCGTGGCCGACTTTTGCACCGCCGTTCTCACTTCGACAAGGGAGAATCATTCCTTGCCTTCGGTACGAGCATTCATCCCGCCGCCAAGCGCCCGGATAAGGGTTACAGCTTCCCGGCGCCGACCCATCTGCACGGCAATAAGTGCCTGCTGGGCCTCAAGCGCGGCAGTCTGCGCGGTGACCACCTCCAGATAATTCGCCGCTCCATCGCGATAGCGGTTCAGCGCCAGCTCCTCGCCCCGAGCGGCGGCCTGAGCGGCACGGTCCCGCTCGGCCTCCTCATCCGCCAAGGTAGCGCCGTTCGCCAGCGCGTCCTCCACCTCGCGGCAGGCGCCTAGCACCGTTTCGCGATAGCCGGCCGCGAGCACGCGATATTCGGCCTCGCTGATATCCTCTCGCGCCTCCCTGCGCCCGCCATCGAACAGGCTCAGCACGGCCGAAAGCGGGCCAAGCGCCCAATAGCCTGTGGGTGCGCTCAACAGCGGCGTGCCGCTGGCCTGAAAGCCGCCCATAATCGCTAGGTCGATACGCGGGAACATCGCCGCGCGGGCCACACCGATACGGGCATTGGCGGCGATCAGCCGACGCTGCGCCCGCGCAATATCGGGGCGGCGTTCCAGCAGGGTCGATGGCAGGCCGGGAGCAACGGCAGGCAATGCACCCGAGGTCTCGGCCGAAGCAATGGCAAAATCCGCCGGCATGATGCCCACCAGCGTCGCGATGCGGTTTTCCAGCGCCGCCCGGCGGCCGGATATGGCCCGCAGGCGGGCGCGGGCATTGGCCAGCTGCGTCTGCGAACGGCTGCGATCGACACCCGACGCGATGCCGCCTTCATGGCGGATCCGGATCAGTTCGTCGGCTGCCCCATAGGCCTCCACCGTGTCGCGGAGCAGCGCCGTTTCCCGGTCCAGGCCGCGCAGCTGGAAATAGGTATCCGCCAATGCCGCGAGCAGGCTCAGCCGAACGGAGGCGAGATTGGCCGCTTCGGCTTCTGCCTCCGCCTCGCTCGCTGCCACCTGATCGCGCACACGCCCCCAGAGGTTGATCTCGTAACCCAGCGCACCGCCCAGTACATACTGGTCGGCGGTGACCGGAATGCCCGGGCCGATGGGACGCCCGGCCGACAGGCGCTGGCGCGAGGCCGCAGCGCTTGCATCGAAAGTGGGGTACAGGTCCGCACCGGCGAGGCGTGCCTCCGTTTCGGCCCGGTCCAGCCGTGCCACGGCAGCGGCGAGGCCGGGGTTGCCGCGGTCGGCACGCGCGATCAGGTCGTCCAGCACCGGATCGCCAAAACCGCGCCACCATTCGCCGCGCGGCCGATGGTCCGCGGGATTGGCCTCGCTCCATTGCGCGCCGTACTTATAGCTGTCGGCCACCCGCATTGCGGGTATTTCCAGCGGCGGCGCCATCGAACAGCCGGCGAGTAGCAGCACGGCAAAGACACTGAGGCTAACTCGACGCATTTTTACCTCCGGTCTTGCGCGGGGATATGATGCGCACCTTGTCGCCCTGCGCCAATGCTTCGGGCGGGGTGCGGATGATGCGCGCCTGCGGCATCAGGCCAGATACGATCTGCACGGTGGCACCTTCGTCCCTGCCGATGGTGACGGGCCGCAGCGTTACCTGTCCTTCGCCGTCCACCAGCCCGACCATCGTTCCCTTCGGCGTGACGATCAGCGCGCTGGAAGGCAAGGTGACCGCATTCGTACCGGGAGGAACGGGTATCGCCACCTCGGCATAGCCGCCGGGTTTCAGGCGCTGCGCCGCATTGTCGACCGCGAATTCGGCCAGCACCGTACCCGATGCTGGATCGACCGCGCCGGCCGATCGTGCCAGCACCGCTTCGAAGGTTTCACCCGGGTATTCTGGCACCGTCAGGCTTGCTTTCGTGCCCCGGATCAGCCTGCCGGAAAGAGCCTGCGGCACACGGACACGCAAGCGCAGGCGCCTGTCATCCGCAATGGTAAACAGCGGGGCGGCCGCGCCGGTGCCTCCATTCACCAAGGCACCGATTTCGGCATTGCGGCTGGTAACGCGGCCGGCAAACGGCGCTACGACGCGCGTGAAGCCCAGTGTCGCCCGCAACCGCTCGACATTCGCGCGGGCAGAACTGGCAAGGGCGCTTGCGGCAGCCAGTTGGCCGCGCTTCTCGTCGGTCTCTTGCTGCGATACTGCGTCCTTCGCGCGCAGGGCGTCCCAACGTGCGGCCGTGGATTCGGCCAGTGCGCGGTTGGCTTGTGCCGTCCGAAGATCGGCCTGCGCCTGGGCCAGTTGCTGCTCCACCTCCGGCGCGTCGAGGACGGCCAGCATTTCGCCCGCGCGTACATGGTCTCCGATGTCGGCAAAGCGGCGCGCGATATAACCGCTCGCACGGGCGTGAATGGCTGCCTCGTTATTGGGCTCCAGCGTGCCGGGAAGGCGGCTCTCCCCCGCCTCTGCCGGTTGCGGCCGGACAAGATCGACCGTGGGCAGGGCATTCGCGCGGGCAAAGGTCGCTTCTTCTGCATGATCGGCGCTGCGGGCGTAGATGCCGCCGGCGACGAGCAAGGCAAGGGCCAGGGCTGCAGCCACGCCATAAAGGCGGCCGCGCCGGGGGCGTATGGGTTCAGGCATGGCTGGGTTCCAGTTCGATTGTTCGTATCTCGGGTGCGCCCTTGCGGTGGGCGATGCTGAACAGAGTGGGCACGACAAACAGCGTGGCGACGGTGGCGAAGAGCAACCCGCCGATCACCGCCCGGCCGAGCGGCGCATTCTGCTCCGCCCCTTCGCCCAACCCCAGAGCCATTGGGGTCATGCCGATGATCATCACCAGCGCCGTCATCAGCACCGGACGCAGCCGGACCATTCCCGCCTCCAGCGCCGCCTTGGCGGCCTCGCCCGTTTCCGCCAGTCGTTCCCGCGCGAAGCTGACGACGAGGATCGCATTGGCGGTGGAAACGCCCATGGCCATGATCGCGCCGATCAGCGCCGGCACGGACAGGGTGGTCCCGGTCAGAAACAGCATCCATGCAATGCCCGCCAGCGCGGCGGGAAGCGCTCCGATGATGACCAGCGGATCCACCCAGCTCTGGAAGTTCACCACGATCACCAGATAGATCAGCACGATCGCCGCGATCAGCCCGAAGCCCAGACCGCTGAACGCAATGTTCATCGTATCATTCTGCCCCAGAAGCGTAACGGTTGACGCGTCGGGAAGGTCTTCGTTCATCGAAGCGATCGCGGCATTCACGTCGCCGGCCACGGCGCCCAGGTCGCGGCCTTGGGTGGTGGCGTAGATGTTGATCACCGGCTGAATGTTGTATTTGCTGACCACCGACATCGTATTGCTGCGGGTGATCCGCCCGATTCCGCCCAACGTCTGCGATACCGCGCCGCCTTTGCCCGCCACCGGCAGTGCGGCAAGATCCGATACCGAACTTACCTCGCGTTCAGGCAATTGCGCGACCACTGGGTAGGACACCCCGTTTTCCGGATTGAGATAGAATACAGGCGAGCTTTGCGTGGTGCCTGCCAGGGCTGTGCCAAGACTGGCCGTCACATCGCGCTGGCTGAGACCGTATTGCGCGATCCGCGCCCGATCGATATCCACGTTCAGCTGCGGATAGCGGGTTGATTGCTGGATGCGGGCATCGGCCAGCCCCGGTATTTCGCGCAGCCGCTTCAGCAGCTTCTGCGCATATCGCTGGTTTGCCGGGATATCGCGGCCGCGGACCTGGATGTCGATCGGCGCCGGCGATCCGAAATTCAGGATCTGGCTGGTCATGTCCGCAGGAAGAAAAGCGAAACTCACGCCGGGGAAGCTGAGAGGCAGTTCGCGGCGCAGTTCACGCACATAGTCTTCCGTGGCCGCGTGCCCTTCCGCCAGCGTGATGAGGATATCGCCTTCGTTCGGCCCCACGGTGCCGGTATTGGCATAGATATTGTTCAGCGGGGCAAGCGATATGCCGATATTGTCGACCATGGTTTCCACCTCGGCAGGCGGGATCACCTCGCGGATGCGGTCCTGCACCCTGGCGAAGGTGGCGGAGCTTTCCTCTATTCTGGTACCGGCCGGCGTTCGCACATGCAGGGCGATCTGGCCAGAATCGACGGCCGGAAAGAAATCGCGGCCCAGCAGGGGCACCAGAGCGAGCGACGCGGCCATAACGGCAAAGAACATGATGGCGAATTTCCGTCGCACCCCCAGCACCCGGCCCAGAATTTCGCCATAGCGGATCCGCATCCGTTCGAATCTTCTGTCGAAACCGCGCTGGAAGCGAACCAGCACATTGCGCGACGGGCGCGTTTCGGCCCCTTCCTCATGCGGGCGCAGGAGGTACATCGCCATGGTCGGCACCAAAGTGCGCGCCAGGACGAAGGATGTGATGAGCGCGAACACCACGGCCAGCGCCAGCGGCACGAACAGATACCCCGCAATGCCCGGCAGGAAGAACATCGGCACGAAGACGATACAGATGCTCAGCAACGCGACCAGCGCCGGCTTCACGATCTGCGCCGCGCCGTCCATGATCGCGGCGATCACGCCCTTGCCCTGTTCCAGATGCCAGTTGATGTTCTCGATCGTCACGGTGGCATCGTCAACGAGGATGCCGATGGCCAGCACCAGCCCGCTCAGCGTCATCAGGTTCAGCGTGTGGCCCACTGCACCAAGTCCTGCGATGGAACCGAGGATGGCCAGCGGAATGGCGGTAACGATGATGATGGTGGATCGCCACGATCCCAAAAACAGCAGGATCATAAGGGATGTGAGCAATGCCGCCAGCACGCCTTCCATCACCACCGAGGATACTGCCGCCTTCACTAGTTCGGATTGATCGCCGATCGGCGTGATCTCGAGCGCATCGGGCAGCCCGACCATCACATCGGGCAATTGGTCCTTGATCCCGTCGACGATGGCGAGGGTAGAGGCGCTGCCGCTTTTCAGCACGGTCATCAGGGCGGATCGCTGCCCGTCGACATGCACCACATTGATCTGCGGCGCTGACCCGTCGCGCACCTGGGCAACGTCGCGCATAAAGATGGTTGCGCCGTCGACCACCTTCACTGGCAGATTGTTCAACTGTTCGACCGAGGCCGGCGTGTTGTTGAGCCGGATGTTGTACTGCAGATCTCCGATCTTGGCGAAGCCGACCGGACTGATCTGCGTCTGTGCGGCCAGCGCGTCGGAGACGTCCTGCGCCGAAAGATTGCGCGCCTGCAGCGCCTCGGGGTCGACGTCGATCTGCATCTGTCGCTGCTTGCCACCAGACGGGAACGGTATCGCCACGCCGGGCACTGTGACCATTTGCGGCCGGATCTGGTTGAGGCCGAGATCGAACAATTGCTGCTCGCTCAACCCCTCTCCCGACAGTGCCAGCTGCAGGATCGGCACGGTGGACGCATCGTAATTCACGATCATCGGCGGCGTGATGCCAGGCGGAAGCTGGCGCAGGATTGTTTGCGAAATGGAGGTGACCTGCGCCGTGGCGGTGCGGATATCGACGCCCGGCTGGAAATAGATCTTTACCACCGCGACGCCGCTCAGCGACTGGCTCTCGATCCGCTGGATGTCGTTGACGGCGCTCGTGAGTACCCGTTCGTAAGGAGTGACGATGCGCCCGGCCATGTCCTGTGGCGAAAGACCGTTAAAGGTCCAGGCAGTGGCGATCACCGGGACCCCGATGCGGGGAAAGATATCCACCGGCATGCGCATGATCGACAACACGCCGATGGCGAAGATCAGCATTGCCATCACGATGAAAGTCAGCGGTTTGGCAAGCGCTGTGCGCACCAAGCCGATCATTGGCCGGCTTGACCCTCTAAAACGATCATAATTCAGAACCTCCTGTCGCGAAGATCCAACAGCGGAGCCAGCTTAAGGCATCCTTAAGGTCAGCCGTTCCACTTGCTTTTCAGTTGATGAGATCGATAAGTCACACTTAAGCTTCGTCGTTCAGTCGTGGAGCTTCACAGCAAAAAGGAGCGCGCAATGGAGATCGGTCGAAGAGGATTTTTGGGCGTCGCAGCGGGCGCGGCCGTATCGAGCTGCGCCGGGCTCCCCGGGCCGACGGACACGCCCGAGCCCGAGGGCACGCTCGGGATCGCGTCAGCGGCGAACCCGCACGTCTTCCCCTTGCTGCTAGCCATGTCGTTCGACCCCGCGTTACCCGTTCGGCTAATTCCGATCCGTGAATCCGTCGATGCTGAGCCGCTGTTCCGGAGGGGCGAGGCGGGAGCGATGCTCGCCATGACATATGCGGGCGCCAGGAAGCAAGCGTCGGGAGCCATTCCCGACCTCCGGCTACATTCGGTGACGACCTGGCGCGGCTTCTTCGAAGTCGTTCCCGAAGGCGTGCGCGATTTCCGTGACCTGCGCGGCAAGACGGTGATCGTCAGCGGGCCGATGGTCTCGGGACGCAACGGCGGCGGCGACATCATCTTCCAGGCGGCGGCGCGCCGGCAGGGCGTAGTGCCGGGGCGCGACCTGGAGGTAGAGTACATGCCCGCCTGGCAGGGCGTGGCGCGAGTGGCGGCCGGCAAGGCGTCCGGTATCACCATCCCAAGCCCGGGAAGCACTGGAATGATCATGCGCTCGCGCATGGGCGGAAGGTTTGGCACCGTGGGGGCTTCGGGCGATACCTCGGCCTCTCCGGTACGCCTCGGGTCCATCGACTTCCAGCGGATCTTTAAGGGATTCTCCTCCTTTCCTGGAGGGCAACTGCCACTAGGCGGCCTTCACGCGTCCGATCGGGTCATGAGTTCGGTATCGGGCGGCGCCGGCCTCGACCGGGTGGCGCAAGCCTATGCGCGCGCAGTCGATGCGCTTATGCGCCACCCCGAGCGCCACGCGTCGGCGATCGTCGAGGCATATGAGCGACATTTCAGGCCTCTTGGCGCGAAAGCGCCGCCGGCGATGCTGTTGTCGCGGTCGATCGCGGCAGGTGACCTTATCTACCGCTCCGACATTACGCTTGCCGCGATCAAGAGCGATCTCGCCGCGTGGCTGGGCGAACTCGTCGGGAAAATGCCTGACCCGGCTTTCCTGCGTTCCGACTTCTGACCGAAAGGTGTGACGGCGGCGCGACAGCGACCAGCGCGTGAGCTTCATCTGTCCCCCGTCAGCATTCAATAGACAGATTGGCTGCATGAAATAAGTGAGTGTTTTGGTTTCATTGCAGTGACTGTAAGGAACGGAAATGAAACCAAAGCACTCAAAAGCCCCCGCGGAGCGGGTGGTCAAAGATATCCGCAGAGCGACCCGCAAACAGTATAGCGCGCAAGAGAAAATCCGGATCGTGCTGGAGGGCCTGCGCGGCGAGGATAGCATCGCCGAGCTATGCCGCCGTGAGGGTATCGCGCAGAGCGTATATTACAAATGGTCGAAGGATTTCATGGACTGAGGCAGCGCAGCCATGCCGGGGGCATGGCGAGAATCGAAGGGCAAGCGCAGGCTTGCTGGCGATACATCGCGCGCTGCCAATACCGATGAAGTGCGCGATCTGCGCCGCGAGGCTCGCGATCTCAAGGAAGTTGTTGCTGAACAGATGCTCGAGAACCGCCTGCTGAAAAAAACGTATGGCCCGCCTCTTTGCAAGAGTAGATTTATTGATAGCAATCGCACGGTCTGCGTAAAGGTATGCGGCATATCGATCATCTGATCGTCGCCAAGATGGATATTCGCGCGGCCCGGTCCTCATAAGCATGTCGGCTTCGAAGAGCCATTTTTTTGACCAGGTGTCCGGTCCGCCGATCAACCGTTCGGCCATCTCACTTTCCACTCGCAAAAGCGTATCTCGTTGTAGATTGTAACTCCTTGATATTTATGCCACAGATTTGGCGGGCGCATTCCGATATGCTTCTTGGTGACGCAAGGTTGCCCACGCGATACGCACTGACGCCTACTTTGGCCGGGCCGAAGCCATCATCAAACAGCGAGAAAGGATAAAACGAAAAACCATCGAGCAAAGGCGCTTGCAATACCGCAAGATCGCCGCCTAATATCAACCAACAGATGGAACCAAATACTCGCCTATTTTAAACCGCCATATGTTTCAAATTATCTGACGACGGACAGAGCTGACATTGGAATGATGGGCTTGGAAAGGCCGCAATGGGAACGGTCGCAGTAACGTCAACGCTCGGCGAGTCTGTATAATGGAAGAGATTAATTTGAGAAAAAATTATGCCCAAAGTGGTTCAATTTTTATTGCTGGATGCAGGTCGAATCTTGGTAGGGTATTTCAGACTATTGGGGGATATTATGAAACTTATTGGCATACTTCTAACCGGAGCTGCATTGCTGTGCGCTGCAATTCCGTTGCCAGCCTTTGCGTGGGGGAAAACAGGGCACCGAATAGTTGCCAATATCGCGGACGATAATCTGTCTGGCCTCGCTCGTGCTCGGGTCAAACAGATTTTAGGCGAAGAACGTCTCGCGGACGCCGCCAACTGGCCTGATGAAATGCGCTCTAGCCATGAAAATTACTGGCGCCGGATTGCAGGTCCGCTTCATTATGTAACTGTTCGGGAAGCTACGGCCTACGCCGACAATCGACCTCCGGTAGAAGGTGATGCGGTTACAGCGCTGGCAGGTTTCCGGCAAACACTTTTGAATGAAGACGCCACCGCCGAAGAGCGAAAGCTCGCATTGCGGTTCGCGTTGCACATTATCGGCGACCTTCATCAGCCTCTTCACGCAGGGAACGGCACGGATCGCGGTGGCAATCAGGTCAAGGTCGAGTTCTTCTCACAGGAGACCAATCTGCACAGAGTCTGGGACACACATATGGTGGACCGTGAGGGATTGTCATATTCGGAATATAGTGATTTTCTTGAAAAACGTCTGACGCCTGACGCAATAGTCAAATGGACGGATCCCAATCCTAATGTGTGGATCGCAGAAAGCACCCAGCTGCGGGACCTGATTTACCCGGACAATCCAAAAATTGGATATTCTTATGTTTTCAAGCATCGCGATGCAATGGAAGAGCGCCTTGCCATGGGCGGTGTTCGCGCTGCAGCTTGGCTAAACAGCGTTTTTGCAGAAGCACGCAGTGACAATTGAGTCGGGGGACGCCCCCCGCAATCTTGTTATCTTGTGCGATGGGACGAATAATGAGGTGAAACAGAACCTCTCGAACGTACTGAAACTCTTCCGAATGACGGAAAAGTCCGAAGAACAGCGCATATTCTACGATCCCTGCATCGGCACAATTGCGGATGATACGCCTTGGGCCCGCGTCCGACAGAAATCTGCTGCGATCTTTGCTCTCGCGACCGGTTACGGTTTGGACGATAATCTAGCGAGGATTTATACATGGCTAAGTGAAAACTGGCGACCGGACAACCGAATCTGGTTGTTTGGTTTCAGCCGCGGCGCGTACACGGTGCGCGCGCTCGTCGGTCTGATTCACATGATCGGTATCGTAAGGCCTGATCAGGCCAATCTCGCTGGACACTGCGTCAAAGCCTATCGCCAAATGTCTGAAACAGGTAATTTTGAGATCACCGATCATTTTCTCAAAGTGGTTGGAGCACGCAGAGCCCCAATCCATTTTATGGGTGTATGGGACACAGTGGCCTCGATAATCGTTCCGGGTTGGCGTAGGCTGCTGCTCGTCACGCTTGAACACCTTCCCTGCACACGGCGTAATCCATCGGTGCGGCATTTCAGGTAAGCATTGGCGATCGACGAACGTCGGTGCCTTTTCCGGCCGCGTATCTGGGCAGACCCACAAGACTATGTTCCAAACCCGTTCGACACGGATCAAGCCCAGCCCCAGTCGATAAAGCAAATGTGGTTTGCCGGATGTCATCCAGATATCGGAGGGGGAAATGCCGAAGAAGTAAGCGGACTCTCAAAATATCCGCTATCTGGATGGTTGAAGAAGCGATCGCAGAGGGGCTCGACGTCCGGAGGCAGTCACTCAACAGACTGGCGCACGGTCAATCGCGCACTAATACCAACCTGCATTGATCAAGACCCATGGGCCCATTTGCGGTGCCCGATGGTCATAATGCGCCAAGGTTGATCGACGAGCTTGTTCCTGTCGTGGGAGGTATCGGGGAACGCTACCGGTCGGGTGATCGAAGGAGCAAGGGACGTGTCCTTGACGAGTTCGTCGCGGTGACGGGATTTCACCGCAAGCACGCGATGCGTCTGTTGCGGACAAATCGCTCGGCGAAGACGGAAGGCCCCCGCCTGGAACGGCGGATTTATGACGAGGCGGTAAGGACGGCCCTGGTGGTGCTGTGGGAGGCGTCGGACCGATTGTGCGGCAAGCGGCTGCGGCCGCTTATTCCGATCCTGCTGGAGGCGATGGAGCGCCATGGACATCTGGACGTAGCTGCAGACGTAGAGACGAAGCTGACCAGGATGAGCGCGGCGACGATCGATCGGGCGCTGCGCGGCGCGAAGGCCGGCGACCGCGCGCCAAGGCGGCGGGGTGTTGCGGGAACGGCGCTCACGGTGCGTGATTACTGCGCATCCTCCGGCGTCGCCTTCACCCGTTGCCGCCCTTACCACAAGAACGATCAGGCGTGGGTCGAGCAGAAGAACGGCTCGGTGGTGCGCCGTCTTGTCGGCTATCGCCGCTTCGAAGGGCTGGAAGCCACCGCCGCGTTGGCCGATCTGTATTCTGCGGCGCGCTTGTTCGTGAACTTCTTCCAACCCTCATTCAAGCTTGCTGAGAAGCACCGGGACGGTGACCGGGTTCCCATGTCACGTCCTCCAAATGCAGGACGCCATAGAGTCACACTTTCGACCGTTTGGGAATCACAAATGTGAGTCTGCCTCAGCGCAGCTTGGTATAAGTATCACATCAACTTTTTTTGTGATTTGTTATCAAGATATTATTTAGGAAGTATTCCGGACTCCGTGGTCTTCCAGCTGAAACACAACTTGCTGATCTGGCAAAGTAGCCAATGCAGTGGCCCGGAAAAAGAACTGCTCCTCTACGATACCATCGATAGCTAGAGGGAGTTTCAGCTCATAACATTTGCCTGTCAGCGACCATGCCGAGGGCTCAAAAATTGTCTTTTCTGACTCCACAAGGTCGCGCAGCGTTTCCGTCATGGATTTTCAGTAGCTTATGAGGCGAGCTGTGGCGAGTCAGTTTACCATTGGCAGCGTGGCTCAAAGGGATAAACGGGTTGTTTTTTGATCCTTTCGCGTTGTTTGATGATGGCTTCGGTCCTGCCGAAGTAGGCGTCTGCGGGCGTCACATTTTTCAGGCTTTCATGGTAGTGCTTGTGATTGTAATGCTCGACGAACGCCTCGATCTGGGCTTTCAGGCCCCCTGGCAGGAAGTAGTTTTCCAGCAGGATGCGGTTTTTGAGGGTCTGGCGCCAGCGTTCGATCTTGCCCTGGGTTTGCGGATGGAACGGTGCACCGCGAACGTGGCGCATCTTCTTGTCGGCCATGCAGCCAGTCTGTCTATTGAATGCTGACGGGGGACAGATTCACGCCGACATCGTAATAAATTCGCAACAGTCAAAACTCACCCTCGATGACGAGTTTAAAATGGTGTTGAAAAACATTCAGGCTCTAATTCAATAGGTTAGATTGCCTTGGTTCCCGCGAATCGAGTTCAAAGCCGGCACTTGTCCTGCTGTGGGCAAATTGTGGATAAAATTTAATTGCTGCATCGCAACAAAAAGTCGTTCCGATTGAGACAAATCTGTCATTGTAGCCTCCTATTGAGGCGGTGCTTTACCAAGCAGGTCGATAAGGGTCGACTGAAAGCAAGCTCGAACACAAACGAGTGTCTTTGATGTCATAATACGGGGAAAATGATTCATGAAAATCAAATATCTTTTGGCGGCCAGCGTTGTCAGCCTTTACACAGCAGGCCTGATGGCGACGCCTGCGGCAGCTCAACAGATTACTTCGGGCATTGAAGGTCAGGTCACCGACGAAAACGGTGCCCCACTAGCGCGTGCAACCGTGGTTGTCCTCGATACGCGTACCGGCCAACAGCGGACAATTACCACGGATGGCAATGGCCAATTTCGGGCCGGGTCATTGGTTCCCGGAGGACCTTACAGTGTAACCGCCCGTGCTGCTGGCTTTGAGGGTCAGACGGTTGAAAACCAGTTTATCAATCTGCAAGGCAACACAGAATTTACCTTTGAACTGGCCTCTAGCGCCAATGATCAGGTTATCGTCGTCACCGGCGCGCGGGCCAAGGTGTCCCAGATCGCGGTTGGACCAGGCCGGTCGTTCGGCGCAGCAGAGCTCGAAGGCTTTCCCTCGCTGTCGCGTGACGTCCGTGACATCATCCGTCTTGATCCACGCGTGAGCCTTGATCGCGCGAACGAAGTCGACCGGATTAGCTGTCTTGGCGGCAACGACCGTTCCAACACCTTCACAGTGGACGGGATTGTCCAGGCAGACACGTTCGGCCTGAATGGCACACCATTCGCAGCGCGAAACGCACTTCCCCTTCCGTATGATGCGATCCGTGAAACCTCGGTTGAATTTGCGCCGTTCGATGTGGAATATTCTAACTTTACCGGCTGTGCGGTGAATGTTGTCACCAAATCGGGTGGAAACCAGTTCCACGGCAGCGCCTTCTTCACCTATCGGGACTCTGGCCTTCGCGGTGACACTGTCGATGGCAAAACATCAAACATTGATCCTTTTAATGAAAAACGTTGGGGTGCAACCCTGTCCGGCCCGATCATTCCGGACCGTCTGTTCTTCTTTGCCGGCTACGAAGAAACCGATCTTGGTGATGCCAACGAATTTGGTCCAAACGGAGGCGGCTTCCCGAACGAAGCCAATTTCGTCACGCAGGCGCAATTCAACCAGTTCGCCAATATTGCCAACACTGTCTATGGTGTCGATGTTGGCGGTTATCCTACCACTTTGGGAGAATCCAGCGTCCGTTATTTTGGCCGTCTGGATGCCTATCTCAACGATGACCATCGTCTGGAGGCAACTTATCAGCGTCTGGAAGAGACAAATGTCGAATCTGACTCTGGTAGTCAAGAGCTGACTGGTCTCAACAGCTTCGAAGATGAAGGCACGGTTTCCGATTATTATTCACTGCGCCTCTATTCGGACTGGACCGATAATGTCTCCACCGAATTGCGCCTATCACGTTCCGAAGTCGGTGATGTTCAAGGGCCCGTCGGTGGCGGTGAGGCGCAATCGAACAACCCGCTTATTCGACTGTCCGTCGGCGTTGCACCAGTTGCTGGCCAAACGACACAAGCAGGCAGATTGTCAACGGGTCCAGGCATCTTCCGTTCAGCCAACCAATTGGATCAGAAGGTCGACCAGGCCAAATTCCAGATGAACATTGATGGCGGCGATCACCAAGTTAAGTTGGGCGCGGAATTGAACGATCTGGAAGTGTTCAATTTGTTCGCTATCAATGCCACAGGAACGATTTTCTTCCGCAACCAGACCGATTTTCAGAATGGGCTAGTCGCGAGTGGCCGATTCTCGAGTGTTTTCGGCAGTTCGGATGATCTGGTAGGCGGCAACCTCGGCGGTGCAACAATCGCAGCCACCCCATCTGGCGATATCAATGAAGCGGCAGCTCGATTTGGTCGTCAAATCTATTCCTTTTATGCCCAGGACGAATGGCAAGCGACCGATCAGCTAAACTTGACCGCAGGCCTTCGCGTACAGCTTTACAGCGGCGATGCGCCGCGCGCTAATCCAAGCTTTTTGCAACGGTTTGGATTTACCAACGCCAATAGATTTGGCAAACTTGATCCGGTCATCTTGCCACGCTTTGCGGCAACCTATGATCTGGACAATGATGGATTTTTCCACAATTCATCGATCACTGGTGGTGCTGGCATGTTCTCCGGCGGTGATCCGGTAGTGTTCTTCTCTAACGCCTTTTCCAATAACGGCTTCTCTTCGGCCAATGGAGATACGTTTGACGCCGAATGCGCAGGTCTGCGGGATGCCAACGGTAATTTCAGCGTCCTGAATGGTGGCGTGTTTACCGGGTTCCCGGAATGTGCGGTCCAAGCTGCTTCTGCTGTCGCTACGCGGGGCGGAGCAGATGTGCAGTCAATCGATCCTGACTTGAATGTACCAACCGTGTTTCGCCTGAATCTTGGTGTGGACACCATGTTTGGAACCGATGGGGGCTTCTTCTCAGACTGGAATCTGAAACTGGATTACATCTATTCGCGGTTTATTGACCCGCTCAACTTCGTTGATCTGGTCCAAGTGCCAGACGTCCGCACCAACAACGGATTTACAGTTGATGGCCGTCCGATCTATGCGGCAATTGACCCGTTGAGGAACGGATGTGACGCTCAACTGCAGGGTTCCGGAGGCACACCGCCAACCTATAGCGGCGTGACAGCAGCGTGTTTCGGCACGAGACTGGATGATTTTATCCAGCTGACAAATGGCCGTTCCTACGACAGCCATGTTGCTTCCTTTGCCCTTTCTAAATATTTCAACGAGGGCATTATCACCGATGGCGGCAGCGTAAGCGTCAATTTGGGTTACGCGTTCACCGATTCAAGCAACTACCGCGATGTTGGCAGTTCGACGGCCACTTCGAATTACGACGTGACAGCAGCTTTTGACCGACAGAATCCGGCCACTTCGACATCAAATTTTGAAACACGGCACAGCCTCACCTTTGCGGTGAACTGGAAAGAGCAGTTTTTCGATGAGTTTGATACGTCGCTCGGCCTCTTTTTCTCTGCTCGCTCCGGGCGTCCGTTCAGCTTGACGTTCGATGGCGGCGGCGTGTTTTCCGATAGCTCATCGGGCAATGACAATGCATTGCTCTATATCCCGACCGGTATCAATGATCCGAACCTCTCGGTCCGTCCCACTGCTGCCCTCCAGGCAGTTCAAGACACCGCCGTCCAGTCATTGTTGGGCTATTTGAACAATGGTGATCTCTCCAGCACCGATTCCGATGGCAATCCTCAGAATAATGTCTTTGGCAAATGTAAATTCGCTGCGGGTCAATCGATCAGCCGCAACAGTTGCCGCAATGACTGGGTATTCGATCTCGACATGCGGTTCAGCCAGGAAATTCCGGGACCAGGCCGCATTTTCGGAGTTAAGGATAAGATCGAATTGTTTGCAGATTTCGACAATGTTCTGAACATGCTGGACAGTAGCTGGAACACCTTCAACCCGGTCAACAGCCTTGTCGATCTAGTCGACGGCGGGGTCGATGCACAGGGTCGCTATATAATCACTGGCTTTAATCCAGATGATAACAATAATGTCGGCTTCTCCTCGTCGATCTGGCGGGTGCAGCTAGGCGTGCGCTACGAATTCTAACGCTAATTGATAGATTGAAAAAACGGCGGTACTGAAAAGTGCCGCCGTTTTTGTTTGTGGATTTTTCCCCGATGCATGCTATTCTGCGTCTTCGGCAATTTTGGTATATTGCGATGAATGCAACCACCATATCCGCGAGCAGCCAGATAGAGGTGGTCTGAAGAATCTGAAGAGCGGGATAAGTGGATTTTCTGTCTAACGGCGGCCAAAGCGGCCGCATGACAGGAGCGTATATGAGCAGACGACCACGCCGGAACCACAGTCCGGCATTTAAAGCAAAGGTGGCATTGGCTGCGGTGAAGGGTGAGAAG